>Red_p2__coassemble_2652_pt1 | contig 6164 bp, 5 predicted proteins | sample Red_p2__metabat2_low_PE_016 | metagenome-assembled genome bin Red_p2 | reverse complement strand
ATTCCTTGTTAAAGGTTAGCAAAAATTGGATTTACACAAACTTCTTTACAGTCTCATTTATTTGATTAAGTTTTTACCTTTTTCAACGGTTTCGTTAGAAAAGTCAACAACTTTATTTTTTAAATCTTCACCTTTATTTCTTAGTTGCTCACTCTTGTTTTTGATATCGTTACCAATTTTCTCCCCCTTGTCTTTAACATCATCAGCGAATTTTTCCCCTTTGTTTTTGATGTCATCACCAAGGTCTTCAGCTTGTTCTTTTTGCTTATTAAGCCATTGAACACTATCGTCGTAGCCCTTCTTGATGCAGTTTTCGCTTAGTTGAGCTGCTTTTTCTAAGCCATGTTTCATGGCGACATCATTAATATGACCGATTTTGCAATTTTCTTCTGTCGGACTTGTTTCGCTAGAGCAAGCACTTAAGGTTGCAGCTAAAACTGCAATCACAGCCACAGTAATAGACTTTTTCATAAAAAATACTCCTGAGATGAATTCTCTGAATCGGAATGGTTCGATTCTACCAATGACTCCGGTACGAAAATGTGTGATTATGTGAAAGTCATTAACAATACTCGAGAAAGCTTAATATCTGTGGCAAACTTGACCCCGTTATGAATAAAGAGAGACAGGAGTAGTCATGCAAGGTTTATTTATTACAGGAACAGATACAGATGTAGGTAAGACTTCGGTGACTGTTGCACTATTAAAGCTCCTCTTATCGCATCGTGAAAAAGTTATAGCGATTAAGCCTGTTCAGACGGGTTGCTTTAGAAATGCTTCGGGCTTATTGGCGCCTGATGTGACACAGTATCAGCAAACAGGAGCTAGGGCAACGGTTTTAAAAATGTATGAACCTGCATGCTCTCCCGATCTTGCTGCAGAGCTTCAGGGAGATCGTTTGACGGTGGAAAGCTTGATGCAAAGCTTTAATCAGCAAAAAATTAATAATGAATTTATATTGGTAGAAGGTGCTGGTGGGTTATTTGTCCCGTTAAATAAGAGCGAAACAATGCTGGATTTTATGCAACAAATAAATATGCCTGTGTTGTTAGTTGTCGGAAATAAGCTGGGTTGTCTTAATCATGCCGCGTTGAGCTTGGAAGCGTTAAAGAATCGTGGAATTCATGTGTTGGGTATGGTTCTAAATCGAGTTAAACCGGAAGAATCCTTAGATGCTGGAGCAGGGGACGACATCGAAAATCAAAAGCGTTTTTTAAAAAAGAACGTAGAGTCATTGCGTGCACTCGGTCAAAAGCAAGGAGTCCCATTACTGACCTCAGTTGACTATTCTGACGATGGAGAGATTGGTTGGGAGGCGATGCAAGCAATTTATGATGCAATCAAGACTCAAAATGACTCAAATAGTATCGCTTCGTTAATGCAGTTTGACCGAGATCATCTGTGGCATCCCTACACTTCAACAAAGAATCCTTTACCTGTTCAGATGGTTGAGTCAGCAAAGGGACGCACTTTGAGGTTACAAAATGGCAAAACTCTGATTGATGGAACCTCATCTTGGTGGTGCACCATGCATGGATACTCACATCCCCGTTTGATTGAGGCTATTCAACAGCAAGTAGGAAAATTATCCCATGTGATGTTTGGAGGTTTGACACACGAGCCTGCAATCCGATTGGGTCAAAAGCTATTGGCCTTAGTACCCCAAAATTTGAAGCATATTTTTTATGCCGACTCTGGCTCAGTCGCGATTGAGGTTGCTTTAAAAATGGCCATTCAGTATTGGGCGGCTCTTGGTAAAACACAAAAGAGGGTTTTCCTTACGCCAAGGGGTGGGTACCACGGAGATACTCAAGGTGCTATGCAAGTATGCGATCCTATTGATGGGATGCATTCTTTGTTTAGAGGAATCTTACATGAGCAAATTTTTGCCCCGCGCCCTACTAGTGCTTTTGGTCAGGAGTTTAACCCGCAAGATTTAGAGGTTGTTGAAAGCTATCTTCAAAGTCGAGGAGACGAAATTGCAGCAATTGTTCTTGAGCCAATCGTGCAAGGAGCTGGTGGTATGTGGTTTTACCACCCTAATTATTTAAAAGGGGTACGAGAACTTTGTGATCGTTATCACATTTTGCTTATCGTTGATGAAATCGCCACCGGTTTTGGTCGAACTGGCAGGACATTTGCTTGTGAGTGGGCCGGAGTTGAGCCGGATATTATGTGTGTTGGCAAGGGGTTGACAGGAGGAATGCTAACTTTGTCTGCAACACTAACATCTGAAAAAGTTGCAGAGATAATTTCCGCTGAAGAAACAGAAACGGGCGGAGCTTTTATGCATGGGCCAACCTTTATGGCCAATCCTCTAGCTTGTGCAGCGGCTTGTGCAAGTTTAGATCTATTTGTGGAGAGTCTCTGGCAAGAAAACGTCGCTCATATTCAAAGTTATTTAAAACTTCATTTAGAGCAAGCAAGAACATTGCCGCATGTTAAAGATGTTCGAGTATTAGGTGCCATTGGTGTGTTAGAAATGGACATTCCCGTCAATACACGGGCATTGACAAGTTATTTTGTTGAACATGGTGTTTGGGTTAGACCTTTTGGCCATCTCATTTATTTGATGCCGGCATTCACAGTGACGGATGAGGAATTAGATATGTTATGTAAAGCAGTTGTAGGGGCTGTGAAAGAGCAGGTCTTTGCATGAGCATTTTTCTGATCTATGTTGCCATTTTTTTTACAATGGCTTTTTGGGATGCTAGGGGCGTTAAAAACGCCTCTGGTTTTTTCATTAATAATCGAGCTTCATCAAGAACACAGGTGACTTTTTCGTTGATTGCATCCTGTGTTGGAGGTTCCGCTACCATTGGCATGTGCGGCTTAGCCTATCAAGTAGGGTGGCCTGCATTTTGGTGGTTAGGTTCCGGCGCAATAGGTTTGTCGATTTTAACTTTCTTCTTAGCAAAGAAAGTACGTGCAAGTGCCGGGTTAACAATGCCAGAGATTGTGAAAAGAGACTTAGGTCCTCAAACTCACCGAGCCATTACGATCGTTATCTTTTTTGCTTGGATAGCTATTCTTGCCGCTCAATTCGTAGCAATGGGACAGGTTGTATCACTTTTAACCGATTGGAACCCGTCAGTGGCACTTGTAGCCGGTGTGATTTTTATTGTGGCATATACGCTTTTAGGTGGCCAGACTTCGGTCATGAAAAGCGATGTGCTTCAACTGTTAGTTATGCTTGTAGGCTTGTTATTGTTATTGTTATTGTTATTTTGTTTTTCTTTAGGTACGGCCCAAAATACTCTATCAAATACAAGCTTTGAATTAATAAATAACCATTTTGGATTGTCTAAGGTCTCGTATTTTCTTCTTCTGTTAGGTGGAAGTTATGTTATTTGTCCTATGCTTTTTTCACGCTTTATGAGTGCGAAAAATGAAGTGATTGCCTATCAGTCAGGATGGTTGGCAGTTATAGGACTTCTTGTAATGACCACATTAATAGTATCGATTGGAATCATGGCACAGGGGCTATTACCGAGTGGTGTTGCTGCAGATAAGGTTTTAATGGAGATGGTTTCTCTGTTGCCGATTTGGGGGCAAACCGTCCTTTTACTGGCTCTCATGAGTGCAATTTTATCCTCAGCAGATTCTTGCTTAATTACGGCAGCAACCGTATTAAGTAATGACTTGTTTCACCGACCAACAGTTCAATTTTCTCGAGCTTGTATCCTTGTAATTGGCTTTTTAGGCTACATATTGTCATGTGCTGACAAGGGAATCTTAGGACTTTTATTGATGGCCAATAACATCTATGTCTGTGGTGTTGTAGCGCCCGTATTCATAGCAATGATGGTAGCCAAGCCACTTAATTATCGTTGGGCACTGAGTGCGGTTATTGTAGGCGGATCATTAGGTCTTATTTCTGAAATGACCCAAATCACTGAAATTAGTTATATGGCGATTGGCTTATCAATCATACTTTCTTTACAGGCAAGTAACGAAACAAAACAAAGGTAAGAAAAAGCAAAGGCATCAAGAACATGATGCCTTTATTTTACTCGGGTTGACTTTTGACCAAGTCAAACTCGATAAGATGACCTTCAAACTTAAAGTTGGGGCGTGAGCATTCATCAACAGGTTCAGCCTTCATTGTATTAACTAAGTGCTTTTCACCTCCATAAGACCACACTTCGTGAATATTTAGGATCTTGCCAGATACATAGTAGTGGCGTTCAGTGTCAAAAAGAACGTCTGTATCCGTGTCAACAAAATAGTCAACGTGTCTGTTCAAACCAAAAAAGTTATCGACATCAATTTTGGCAACTTCGATGGGGGGCATAATTTCCCCAACTTTGAGCGCCGAGACTTGAGAGTTCATCCGCCAACCGGCGCAAAAAAGATAAGCCATTTTAAACCTTATAGAAAAAGACCGAATTCGGTCTCAATAGGAAGCATTTTAACGGGATTCTTGATGAATTTCTAAGTAGAGAAAATTATGATAAATGATATCAAGGGACTCGCTATAGAGTCCCTTGATAATTTAAGTTAGTGTTTTTGGGCTATAAGATCAACACCGTCGAAGGCCTCTAGCATGGATTGCGATGGTTTTTTATCTAGACGACTGACGGCAAAAATCGTCAATGCACTTAGGATAAATCCGGGCAATATCTCGTATAAGCCAAAGAAGGCAAAGTGATGCCAAATTACCACCGTGAGGCCACCAACAATCATTCCTGCTAAAGCACCATTTCGAGTCATGCCTTTGTACCAGAGGCTCATAAGAACAACCGGGCCCAATGAGGCACCAAAGCCAGCCCAAGCATAGCTTACAAGGTTAAGCACTTTACTGGTAGGATCCATAGCAATGTAAATTGCTACCAAAGCAACAGCAATAACCATTGCGCGGCCAAACCATACTAACTCCCAAACTTTCGCATGAGGACGGATAAACGCGCGATAGAGGTCCTCGGTAAGCGTTGAAGAGCAAACCAGAAGTTGGCAAGAAAGGGTACTCATAACAGCCGACAAGATGGCGGACATTAAAACGCCTGCAATCCAAGGATTAAAGAGAACTTGTGCTAGAACAATGAAGACTCGCTCTGGGTTTTCAATGACCGACGTTGCAACAGAGCTGTGTTGCGCAAAGAATGCTGCACCGAAAAAGCCAACGCATACAGCGCCACCTAAACAAAACAGCATCCAAAGAATGGAGACGCGTCGAGCATTTGGAATGACGTCAACAGATTTTGCTGCCATGAAGCGAACCAAAATATGAGGTTGACCAAAATATCCTAAACCCCACGCCAAAAGACTTAAAACACCAATCACAGTTTGGCCAGTAGTCAATGAGAGCATGTTAGGGTCAATTGCTCGGACTTGTTCTATGGTCGTGCTAGCACCGCCAAGGTCAATCATGACAGCAAAAGGAGTAACAATTAAAGCCAAGCACATTAATGCTGCTTGAATGGTGTCGGTCCAACTGACGGCGAGGAATCCACCTATAAAGACATAGGAAATTGTAGCGATGGCACCAAGCCATAGTGCAGTCTGATAGTCCAGTTGAAAAGTATTTTCAAAAAGTCGTGCACCAGCAACCATGCCGCTAGCAGCATAGATTGTGAAGAAGAACAAAATGAGTAACGAAAAGCAAATACTTAAAACTCGGCTATTGTCTTCAAAGCGCTTGGTTAGGTAGTCGGGGAGTGTAAGAGCATTTTGGCAACGTTCTGTATAAAGACGCAACCGAGCCGCGACGAGTCTCCAATTAAAGTAAGTGCCGATAATTAATCCAATGGCTAACCAACTTTCTGAAATCCCATGAAGAAATACAGCACCTGGCAAGCCCATTAAGAGCCAGCCACTCATGTCGCTAGCACCTACGCTTAAGGCTGTGACAAAGCTGCCGAAACGTCGCCCCCCTAGGATGTAGTCATTAAAGCTTTTGGTATAACGCCAGGCAAAAAGTCCTACGCCTAACATTAGAATTAAATAGCCGCAAAATGTAATGGCGGTGGGATTAAAACTAATCATTGAAAATCAAAGAAAATGTTGAGATGAAATTCATTATTATGCGTGAATGAGGTAAATTAGTGGGTAAATTTATTCTGTCTATGGGTAATCTTGCGTAGACATTTCATTAATTTCCTAAAAATAAACACTAGTGTCCAAAATAATTTGATTTTTTAAAGACCCCCTAATCATTTCAGCGT
>Red_p2__coassemble_467_pt1 | contig 25238 bp, 16 predicted proteins | sample Red_p2__metabat2_low_PE_016 | metagenome-assembled genome bin Red_p2 | reverse complement strand
TACCGATTCAGTCAGGTCCCATGAAGCCTCTGAATTTATTCAGAGGTAGTTCACTGTCATGATGCTGATCGCCGGTGTGTGCTGCTCTTGGTTAGGAGCGGTTCTTTGGAATGCAATGAGTCAACGCTTGCCTCCTGCATTAGGAGGTCAGATGATTGTGTTTGAGACGATTTTTTCTGTGCTTTACGCCTTAATGTGGAGACAACAATGGCCAACATGGTCAATGGTGGTTGGCATGACAATGTTAATGTGTGGGGTGTTGGTTGCTTTGCGCATTTTCAGAAATGCTAAAGCGTAGTTTAAGGTAGCAGTTCGTATAATCTGTGGGTAGTTTTTTTGGAAGTAATTTGTATGGCCACAACTTTTCTTTGGCATGACTATGAAACGTTCGGTTTAAGTCCGAGTCAAGATCGTCCAGCTCAATTTGCAGCGATTCGAACCGATGAGAATCTGAATATTATGGGCGATTCCATGTGTTGGTATTGTCAGCCGGCAATGGACACACTGCCTTCACCAGAAAGTATTCTGATCACTCATATTTTGCCCCAGGAGTGCGAGGAAAAGGGGATGAAAGAGGCCGAGTTTGCTCAGCGTATTCTTGAGCAAATGAGTGAGCCAGAAACCATTAGCGTTGGCTATAACAATATGTCCTTCGACGACGAAGTGACGCGGTTTATGTTATGGCGTAACCTTTATGACCCCTATGCTCGTGAATGGAAAGAGGGTTGTTCTCGCTTTGACTTATTTCCACTTGTGGTTGCTACTTGGGCGCTACGTCCTGAAGGGATTATTTGGCCCGAAGTGGAATTGGAAAATGGAACAAAACGACCGAGTTTTCGGTTAGAAAATTTAACAAAGGCCAATGGTTTAGTGCATGAGCATGCACACGATGCATTAAGTGACGTACAAGCAACAATTGACGTTGCTCGTTTGATTGCTCAAAAGCAGCCAAAACTTTGGCAGTTTGCACTTAAAAATCGCTCAAAAAATACGTTAAAAGAGTTAGTCAATGCTCGAAAACCTTTGGTCTGGATTGCTTCAATTCATGGCGTTGAGAATGGCTACACTCGTTTAGTTTTACCGATTGGTCAAGATCCCAATAATCCCAATAGTATTTTAATGTGGGACTTACAGCATGATCCTCGAGAACTATTGCGATTAACCGCTGAAGAGATTAAAACGCGTCTATTTAAGCGTGAAAGTGAATTGCCTGAAGGGGTAAGTCGCTTGCCAATTTTCTCCTGTAAGATTAACCAATCCCCATTTTTAGTTGGTCACTTGGGTGTTCTTTCTGAGGAGCGAGCAGCACTCTTTAAAATTAATAAAGCCTTAGCTATAGAAAATGCCGCTTTCCTCGTTGAAGATATGGATAAGGTTAGTAGTCTTTGGGCTGAAGCTTTGGAAAGAAAGTCAGATACCGAAACGGTTGATGTGGATAATGGTCTCTATGCGGGTGGCTTTACGAGCAATCATGATCGAAGTCAGATGGACTTTATTCATCGTCAAACACCGCAAGCCTTAGCTCAATTGGTGGAGTCTCAACGAATTCATTTTGATGATCCGCGTTTTGAAGAGTTGTTGTTCCGTTTCCGAGCTCGTAATTGGCCTGAAACGTTAAGTGAAGAAGAAAGTCAACGATGGCTAGAGTTGCGAGTTGAACGTTTAATCCATGGTGTTGGAGTAAAGCGCACATTGGATGACTTTGCTCAAGAGCTTGACTCTCAGACTGAAAAGTTAGGTGAGCATATTGATGAGAAAACAGAAGAGCTTTTCGGATCGCTTTATGATTGGGCTGAGCGTATTAGCAATTCACTGGATAATGATGCATTCTAGGTGACATAAATAACAGAAAGCGGACTGATGTAATTCAGTCCGCTTTTATTTTAAGCAGGGGAATGGCCCCTTGCTTAGGTTAGGTGTTAGAAGTTATAACGAACACCAACGTTAGCACGCCAGTCTTCATCTAAAGTTGCACCGCTCGTGCGTTCAAGGTCAGCGTAAACATACGTGTTCTTGTTGACATTGAAGTTAGCACCGATACCGTACTCAACCCAAGTATCCTTACCGTCGACTTCAAAGACCTTACCGTTACCACCAGTGATAGCAGCGTCGCCTAAGAATTCATGAACAGCGGACACACGAACGTAGACATCACCCTTGTCAGCAGGGCACTTAAAGCCAGCTGCAAAGCCTGCACGGCCCATGAGGCTGTCAACGTTGTCAAAGTCAAAGCGAGAAGAACCTAACTTCATTGAGTCAGAATCAATATAGGTATAAGTAGCTTCAACTTGCGGTTCGACGTAGACCATGTCAGTTAAGTCAAATCGCCAGCCGAATTCGCCGGACACGCTATAAGCCATACTGTCCAAAGAGCCCTTACGAGAGCCGTCAACCTTCATGTCGTTTTCAGCCTTGGCCACACGAGCAATCACGTCAGCGAACATGCCGTTATCAGCCATCCAAACGCTATAAGCAGCCAAGCTATAAGCGTTCATGTCAGCGTCACCACGTTTGTATTCCGTATCGCCCTTCGTGTAGCTAGCAGCCATACCAACGCGAGGACCATTGCTTAAGGCCATGTCGTAGCCAAGTTGAATCGTATGGAACTTGTTTTCTAGACCATCGTCACCAGACAACTTACCGCCGTCATAGCGAGCCCATGCACCGTCCATATCACCTGCGACACGGATATCGCCCAAGCGTTTACGAACGTCGTTCATCAAGATACGGTTCAAGCTCAACGTGCCAGCAGAGGCTAATGCTAAGGAGTCTTTCATCAAAGAGCTAGCTTCTGCAACGACAACATTTTCAGTCTTACCGTTCTTAGAGACAACGCTCATAGCACCGTTGTAATCACCTTCGGCAACCGTCGTCGTAGTTTCGACCTTATCCGTTGGTTTGGTGGTGCTTTCGCCAGTGGCTTCTAAGACGATGTCTTTGGAAACTTCCTTGAACTGCTCGGCAGTAATATCGTCGGCCGTGATACCCGTCAAGTTAACATCGAGGCTCGGCATGGCAGCTGCGGCTAAGAGTGTAGCAGCATCGGCCTCGGGATCTCGAGCATATTCTGGATCGATTACCAAGCTACCGTGGACGAAATCTTTTTCAGTCTTATTGACTTCCACATTAAGCGTACCGTGCGTACCAGCTAATTCATTGACATAAACCTTATGGGCTTGTTTGTCTGCAAGATTAATATTGACAACACCGCCATCCAAGGTCAATTTATTTGCAAAGCTGTCAGCTGTATTAGTCCATGCACCACCATTAGCTAACTTGAGATTCATGCCGTGAACGTAAACCTTGTCAGTAGGGGCATCCTTTACAGTACGGATAATGTTACCGATTAGGTATGAGTCAGCATTGGTCAAATTAAGGTTAACATCAGCATCAATTTTTGTCCCTGATGTTTCCTTGTCGTAATTAAAGTTAATATCGCCATCAAGTTGGACAGTATTCTTACCGCTTGTGTTGATGTTGATGATCGAATCACCACGGGCCACAATAGCGTCGTCAGCAATAATCTTCAAATTACCTGTAGCATTAACTTTACTATTGGACATAGCAAGAAGGCCACTTGCACCACCTGCAGTACCGCTCTTAGCCGTAATGACAGTATTCTTTGAATTAAGGTTCAAGACAGGGAAGTCACCTTCTGCCGCATTAGTCTCAACACCCTGTGCAATCACACCGTAGGCTGAACCTGTAGCAGTTTCGCTTGTAACAAAAAGTTGAGAGCCATTAACCGTTAAGTTCGATTTAAGATTCCGAACATGAAGACCAATACTTGCTTGTTCAGAACTATCTTTGCCTTTAGCATGGACGTTAATGATGGAGTTTTTATCTGCGTTACCCAACGTGAGTTGAGCTCCGCCTTCAGCTCTCACAGCACGGGCATATTTATCGCTAGAAACATCAATATTGATGTCCTTAGCATCCATATTGGTTTTTCCGTCTTTGCCCCAACTTAACACACCATACATTGCTTGGTCTTGGGTGCTTGCGGAAACGTCAATACGATCAGCTTGCATGGCGAGGTTACCATAAGATTGGACTGCAATGCGTCTGCTATCATCACCAGGGAAGGTACCAATTTTTCCGACCCCCGTAGTGGCGTTGTGGTTGATTACGATATTTTTGGCAATGAGTGTAGAGGAGGCTGTCGCATTACCAACTGAGACACCAAGGCGACCGTTCGTTGCAACATTTAAATTTTCCTCAGCAGTTACATCTAACTTTCCATTGGCAGAACTGTTAAAAATACCGCCACTGGCTTGAATATCAATGGATTTTGCTTTTACTTGGAGACTGCCACCATCTGCGGCTTTACCAAGAACGGTGTTATGAATACCAACGCCTCCCGCCTTGATTGCTAATGCTCCACCAGCAACTAAACTGCTGAGTTTGTCGCTTTCAGTTTGAAGTTGAACGCCGTTTGCCTTTGCATCCAAGGTAATATTTTGTTCTGCCTTGATATCGATTACAGAATTTTTGTCAGTGAAATTAAGTGCATTGGAGTCTTTACTTGTAACTACTACGTTTAGTGCCGCAATGGGAGAGTTAGAGACTGTTTGGTCAGAAACAAAGTCGTTAGCAAAAGCGTTGCTTCCCATTAATGCCCCAACAACTGCAACCGTGATGGCAGCCTTCTTTCCGACTTGGTGAGAACGTGTCACTTCATTGACAACCATAGATTTGCCGCGTTCACGATTAAAAACAACCTTAAAAACTCGATTCATAGTGGCCTCCAAAGGATGAGTTAAGCCAAAGTGGCATAACGATTATGACCCCCCTGTTTAAAAAACACAACTAATAAAATCAAAAGGTTGCAAAAACACAACTAGGGTTTAATACCTATATATCATCCGGGGAAACCTTGATATGGCTTATTGATTAAGTGGTATAAAGAGGACAGGAAAAACCCCAAAGTTTTTGGCTTTGGGGTGAGTGATATTAGGAACAGCCTAAGATGGATTTGGCATTAATAATGCGCTCCTCGGTTGGAGGTAGGGTTTCTGCCAAACTGTATTTGATACCCAGCTTTTCCCATTTGTAGTGGGCTAAATTGTGAAATGGTAGTACTTCAACGCGCTCAACATTGTGCAGTGTCTTAATGAAGTCTGACAATGCCGTTAAGCTTTTATCCTCATCGGTCCATTCAGGCACTAAGACGTGACGGATCCATACGGACTTATTGATTTCAGAGAGCTTTTTAGCCATAGCTAAAGGAGCAAGGTTAGCAACACCGGTAAGTTTCTTATGAGCCGTATTGTCGATGTGTTTTAGATCCAAAAGCACCAAGTCAGTCAAAGCCATTAAACGATGCCATTTTTCCATAAATGCGGGATCGTTTTCATCGTAGGGGCCTGCAGCAGTATCAATGGTAGTATGGATTCCTTCGGCTTTTGCTAATTCAAAAAGCTCAATGACAAAATCAATTTGTAGTAAGGGCTCTCCGCCACTCACTGTAATACCGCCTTTTTTCCCCCAGTATTCTCTATAACGCATTGCCTTAGAAAAGACTTCTTGAGCAGTCATTTCAGTACCAGCGTTAATTTCCCAACTGTCTGGATTGTGACAGTAACGGCAACGCATGCGACAGCCTTGCATAAAGACAACAAAACGAACACCAGGGCCATCAACGGAGCCAAAACTTTCGAAGGAGTGAATTCGACCTAATGTCATGATTCGAGACCTTTTTAATAGGGTTAAAAGACATTCGGCCGTTCTGGAGGTTTCCTAGAGCGGCCGAGTGTGATTTAAATGAGCTCTTAGAGCTTACCGTGACAGGTACGTGCAATCACGTCGAGCTGCTGTTCGCGAGTTAGGTCAATAAACTTCACAGCGTAACCAGAGACACGAATCGTAAAGTTTGCGTACTCCGGCTTTTCCGGGTGTTCCATTGCGTCAATTAACTTCTCAGTACCGAAGACATTCACGTTGAGATGGTGAGCACCGCGCTTGAAGTAGCCATCCATAACCGCCATCAAGTTTTCGGCACGTTCTTCATCGCTGTGACCCAAGGCATCCGGGTGAATCGTTTGGGTATTAGAAATACCATCCAAAGCAAATTCATACGGCAACTTGGCAACAGAATTCAAAGAAGCCAATAAGCCATTCTTTTCAGCACCGTAACTGGGGTTGGCGCCCGGGGAGAGCGGTTCACCAGCCTTACGGCCATCAGGTAAGTTACCCGTTGCCTTACCGTAAACAACGTTAGAGGTAATCGTCAAAATTGATGTGGTAGCTTCAGAGTTACGATACGTATGGTAACGGCGGAGCTTTTGCATAAAGGTCTTCAAGAGCCAGACGGCAATTTCGTCAGCGCGTTCGTCATCGTTACCGTAGCGCGGGAAGTCGCCGGTCGTTTCAAAGTCAACCACTAAGCCGTCTTCGTTACGAATGGTTTTCACCTTGGCGTACTTGATAGCACAAAGCGAGTCAACCACGTGTGAAAAGCCTGCGATACCCGTTGCAAACGTACGACGGACGTTGGTGTCAATCAATGCTAATTCAGCCGCTTCATAGAAGTACTTGTCATGCATGTAGTGAATAACATTGAGTGTGTTGACATACAAACCAGCCAACCATTGCATCATCACATCGAACTTCTTCATGACTTCATCATAGTCAAGATATTCGCTCGTAATGCCACGATAGGCAGGGCCAACTTGCATACCCGTTTTTTCATCGATACCGCCATTGATTGCGTAAAGCATGCACTTAGCTAAGTTGGCGCGAGCACCGAAGAATTGCATTTCTTTACCGGTTTCCGTAGCAGAGACACAGCAGCAAATGGAGTAGTCATCACCCCAGATCGGGCGCATGACATCGTCATTTTCGTATTGAACGGAGCTCGTTAAAACAGAAACCTTCGAGGCATAACGACGGAAACCTTCAGGCAAGGCGCTCGTGTATAAAACCGTCAAGTTAGGTTCGGGAGACGGCCCCATGTTTTCAAGCGTGTGCAAGAAACGGAAGCAGGTCTTTGTCACCTGAGAACGTCCATCCATGCCGAGACCAGCAACTTCAAGCGTAGCCCACACCGGGTCACCCGAGAAGAGTTGGTTGTAGCTAGGAACTCGGGCAAATTTCACCATACGGAACTTCATCACCAAGTGGTCAATAAGTTCTTGAGCTTCGGATTCAGTTAAGGTGCCTTCCTTGAGGTCACGTTCAATGTAGATATCCAAGAAGGTCGAAATACGACCCACGCTCATGGCGGCACCATTTTGAGTCTTGATCGCAGCTAAATAACCAAAGTAGAGCCATTGGACAGCTTCGCGAGCATTAACTGCAGGCTTGGAGATGTCATAACCATAAATGGCAGCCATAGCCTTCATTTGTTCAAGAGCACGGATTTGTTCCGAGATCTCTTCGCGCAAACGAATGATGTCGTCAGTCATCGTGTCCATGCCACAATGAAGCAAGTCGTGCTTCTTTTGTGCAATCAAGAAATCGACACCGTACAAGGCTACACGACGGTAGTCACCGACAATACGGCCGCGGCCATAGGAGTCAGGCAAACCGGTAATGATCTTGTTCTTACGAGCAACACGCATTTCCGGCGTGTAAGCATCGTAGACAGCTTGGTTATGAGTCTTACGATATTCTGTAAAGATTTTGCTGAACTTCGGGTTCGGTGTATAGCCATAGGTCTTGCAGGCCTCTTCTGCCATACGGATGCCACCAAAGGGCATAAAAGCACGCTTTAACGGCTTATCCGTTTGAAGACCAACAACCTTTTCTAAATCCTTGAGGTTTTCGTCAACGTAGCCAGGACCATATGCTGTTAAAGAGCTAACAACTTCGGTTTCTACGTCTAAAACACCACCCTTAGCACGTTCTTCTTTTTGAAGTTCTTGTAAACGACCCCATAAGCGATTGGTTGCCTCAGTCGGACCAACTAAGAAGGATTCGTCATCGTTGTAGGGCGTGTAGTTGTTTTGAATGAAGTCACGGACATTGATGTCATCAGTCCAGTGAGTTCCTTTAAAGTTTCTCCATGCTTGCAACATAAGTTACTCCAAATAGTAAAAAACAAATTTTTTAAATTTGATGGCGGTGCTTTTGAACAATTCTTTTTATATGAACACCGCTAAGATGATCTAAATTTTATTGATTATTCCGATGAGATTACGTCGAAAAAAATACCAATTTGTATATATTTTTTTCCTTGTTTGAAATCTCTTTGCTTAACATTTTCTTAAATTGTTTATCTATATGATTTTTAAGGATTAATTTATTAATTATAACTTAAGGCCAAGTTAAAAAACTATTGGGATAATCGATGAAATCTATGAGGTTGTTGTATTCTTAAAACATAACAAAAATCCTCGAAAATTCATTCGAGGATTTCTGTCAAAGTTCTATCGAAGTCTTACTTCTTTTTGCCTTGAGTATCTTTTAACCCAACGGCTAAGTTAAAGACAGGAGCTTCGGGTTTATGATCGATACGATCGGCAACGAAGTAGCCCGTACGTTCCAATTGGAACTTTTCATCGGGTTGTGCTTGAGCCATCGCTGGTTCAATATAACCAGTAACAACTTCCTTGCTTTCAGGATTTAAAAGCGTACGGTAGTCAGCGTCGACAGCATCGGGTTGAGCAACAGCAAACAAACGGTCGTAAAGGCGGAATTCGCAAGCAACAGCCGTTTTGGCATCAACCCAGTGAATGGCTGCCTTACACTTGACTGACTCGGAACCCGCTGTACCGCTCTTTGTTTCAGGCAAATAGCGGCAGTGAACAGCGATAACCTTACCGTTTTCGTCCTTATCAATAGATGTCGGAACAACGACATAGCCGTAGCGTAAACGAACCGGTTTGGCTTCAGAACCATCTGCAGGAATCGTCAAGCGACGATAGCCCTTTGGCGGAACTTCTGCAAAGTCGCTTTCATCAATCCAAAGTTCCTTAGAGAAGGAAACTTCACGAGTACCCCATTCCGGCTTTTGCGGATGGTTCGGAGCGACTAACATTTCGGAGGCGTTTTCATCATAGTTATCGATGATGAGCTTGAGCGGACGAACCACGCCGATACGACGCAATGCACGACCTTCTAAGTCTTCACGCAAGCAAGCTTCTAGCACTGAATAATCAATTAAGCCACCGGCAACGCGAGAAACGCCACAACGATCAGCGAAAAGATGGATGGATTCGGGGGTGTAACCACGGCGACGCAAACCAAAAATCGTTGGCATGCGGGGATCGTCCCAACCATCAACTAATTTTTCTTGCACCAATTGAATGAGTTTGCGCTTGCTGACCACAACGTGGGATAAGTTCAAACGGTTGAATTCGTATTGGTGAGAAAGCAAGAAGAAGTTCGGGCGAACGACCGTTAAAGCAGCTTGCAAAAGCGGCGTAAAGTGTTCGGTATTCACTGTCATCAAGGCCCAGAAGGCACTAGCACGAGTGCCATCGAGCTTTTCAGGACCAAAATCGCTTTCCCATGCTTCAAAGACTTCAGCCATTGCTTGCTCAGGAGCGCTTTGGCCCAACTTGCTACGGTGTTCGTAGGCTGCACGCATAAAGGGCAATGCCAAGTCACTTTCACCCTTACTCATTTGCAACAAAAGTTGCTTAGCTTCTTCGTATTGAGGTGTACGAAGCACAGGAATAATACGTTCGAGCGTCCAGTCATAGAAGGCACGTTGATCTTCAAATTCAAGCGTACAAATGGAGTGCGTGATGTTTTCTAAGCTATCTTCAATCGGGTGAGCGAAGGTATACATCGGATAGACGCACCACTTATTGCCCGTATTGTGGTGTTCGGCAAAGCGGATACGATAAATGGCTGGGTCACGCAAGTTGATATTGGGGCTAGCCATATCAATCTTTGCACGCAATACCATAGAGCCTTCGGCATGCTTGCCATCACGCATTTCGTGGAAAAGGCGCAAGTTTTCTTCAGGTGAGCGATCACGATAGGGACTGTTTTTACCCGGTTCGGTCAACGTACCACGGTTGGCATGCATTTCGTCAGCGCTTTGTTCGTCAACATAGGCATAACCCGTTTTGACCAAATGCTCTGCGAACTCGAACATCCATTCAAAGTAGTTACTTGCAAAGTAAAGGTTCTTTTCTTCACCGTGCTCCCAGTCAAAGCCCAACCAACGAACGGCTTCTTTGATGGAATCAACGTACTCTTGATCTTCCTTAACGGGATTGGTGTCGTCAAAGCGCATATGGCAGTGACCACCATAGTCACGGGCCAAACCGAAGTTCAAGCAAATACTCTTGGCATGGCCAACGTGCAAGTAACCGTTGGGTTCCGGCGGAAAACGTGTGCGAATACGGGCAGGATCGGGCACACCCTGAGCCTGTTCACCGTAGGGAGCGGGATGACCGCACCATAAACGAGGTTCGTTGGCGTGATTCGCCAAATCACTGTCAATAATGTTACGAATGAAATTCGTAACTTGTGCACTATTCTCTTTATTTTCCGTCGTAGACATACTTATCTTCTTTATTCAAGGTATGGAAAAAATCCATTTTACTCGTAATTGTTTTTTTTCGTTATACAGAAGCTGAAAAACTAAGGCAAAACAAGAATATTTCGTTATTTTGTCGATTTTTTACCGTTGTAAGCACAACAACTTTTTGAGCAACCTTGACAGCTACCTGAAGAACAACCGCATCCAGGCTTTTTAATCATGTGGTAGAGCGAAGCGATAACGGCGACTATCACTACAATCAAAATTAGCCAACTAATCCAGTTCACGATATTAAAACCCTAAAGCTAAACCAATCATTCGAACAATAAATGCGACTAACCACGCTAAAGCGCATTGGAAAATGACAACACCCAATGCCCAAAGACCATTGAGCTCTCGTTTAATGGTGGCAATTGCTGCGACGCAAGGCGTGTATAACAAACAAAAAACAAGCAAAGTAAATGCAGTAAGAGGTGTAAGCCAGGATGTGATCGCTGCCGTAGACCCAAAAAGCACACTCAGTGTACTAACTACGCTTTCCTTTGCCATAAAGCCACTGATTAGTGCCGTCGTAATTTTCCAGTCGCCAAAGCCCAAAGGTGCAAAAATAGGGGACATCCAGCCGGCAAGCATCGCCAACATACTACGATGAGAATCCTCAACAGGATTGAGTTGTAAGTCAAAGTTTTGTAAGAACCAAATAATGACCGTTGCCACAAAGATGACGGTAAAGGCTCTTTGCAAGAAGTCTTTTGCTTTTTCCCAAAGTAAAAGCATGACATTTTTAGCCCCTGGCATTCGGTAGTTCGGCAGTTCCATCACAAAGGGAACCGCCTCACCTTTAAAGATCGTCTTTCTTAAGACGAGCCCGCTAAAAATAGCCATAGCAATCCCTAAGAAATACAGAACAATCATGACAAGTGCGCCATTGTGTGGGAAAAATGCCATGGTAAAGAATGCATAGATGGGCAACTTGGCCGAGCAACTCATAAACGGTGTTAGCAAAATCGTCATCTTACGGTCGCGTTCTGAGGGCAGGGTACGGCTTGCCATAACACCTGGAACCGTACAACCAAAGCCAATAAGCATTGGAACGATGCTACGACCCGAGAGTCCAATTTTTCTCAATAGTGTGTCCATGACGAAGGCGACTCGTGCCATGTACCCACTGTCTTCAAGTAGTGATAAGAAGAAAAAGAGAACAACAATGGTTGGTAAGAAACTTAAAACACTTCCGACGCCATTGAAAACTCCATCAATGAGCAAAGAATGAATGGAGCTATTGACTTGGGCATTGGTTAAGAATGCATCCACATAATCCGTAATGTTGGAAATGAGCCAATCCAAACCATCGGTTAACTGAGCGCCAATGACGTTAAATGTCAGCCAGAAAATCAACATCATAATGCCAATAAAGGCGGGGATTGCGGTGTACTTTCCAGTGAGAACTTTGTCAATGGCAAGGCTTCGAAGATGTTCGCGGCTGACTTTGGGGCGAATGACGGTTGCATCGCAAACGCGATCAATGAAAAGAAAGCGCATGTCGGCAATCGCAGCACAACGGTCTAAACCGCGTTCCGCCTCCATTTGTCGAATCATGTGATTAATTGTTCGCTTTTCATTTTCATCCAAATGGAGCTGATCAAGAATAAGACTATCGCCCTCAGCAATTTTGCAGGCAGCAAAACGTAAGGGCATTTGTGTCTTTAATGCGTGATCTTCGATAGTATGGATGATACTGTGAATACAACGGTGTACCGCCCCATTGTGATCTTTTGCCTTGCAATAGTCTTGTTTAACGGGGCGTTCTTGGTAATGAGCAATATGAAGGGTGTGATCAATGAGTTCTGCAATACCTTCTCCACGTGAAGCAGAAATAGGCACTACGGGAATGCCCAAGAGGGCTTCCATTTCATTGATACGAATGCTACCCCCATTGTTACGGACCTCATCCATCATGTTGAGCGCCAAAATCATGGGTTTACCCAACTCAAGCAATTGCATTGTTAGGTAGAAATTGCGTTCGATGTTGGTAGCATCAACGATATTAATGATGACATGAGGGTCATCTTGAAGAATAAATTCGCGAGTGACGACCTCTTCTGCGGAATACGGCGACAAAGAATAGATGCCAGGTAAGTCCGTTACTTGAGTATTGGGGTGACCAATAATGGCCCCATCTTTACGGTCAACCGTGACACCGGGGAAATTGCCTACGTGTTGGTTAGATCCTGTTAGACGATTAAATAGGGTGGTTTTACCGCAATTTTGGTTGCCGACTAATGCAATACGAATACGAGTGTCGTCAGCCAAAGCAGGCTCGCCAGAGGCCTTGTGATATTTGCCACCTTCCCCTAATCCAGGATGTGAGATTGGTTCAATAGGGCAAACAAAAGGTTCTGCAACAGAAGCCTCTTCAAGAGGTTTAATGCCGATCTCCTGAGCTTCCGCAGCGCGTAGTGTTAAGTCATAGCTACGAATTCGCACTTCAATGGGATCTCCCATCGGTGCACGCTTAATCATTTTCACTTCAGCATTGGGAATCAGCCCCATGTCAAGGAAGTGTTGTCTAAGAGCTCCAGAGGCGCCAACGTGAGTGATGACGGCCGATTGACCAATCGGAAGTTCATTTAAAGTTTTCGACATTTTATTAAATCCGCTTAAACGTCAAATCTAGCCGTTTAATTTGAGAATACTTATCATTTGAGATTGGCAATTGTAGAACAAAAAGGATGAAAAGGGATTGAAAACTAGGATATTTCCTGAGAAAAAGAAAACGTCTGAAAAGTGATTATTCAGACGTTTAAGCTCTTTGTCTTAGACAAGGAAGTTAACGTTTGCGAGGCAAACGTTCAATGAGGCTAGATGTATCTTGTCGACCCTTACCTTGTTGTTGTAGCTCACCGTAAAATTGGTCAACCAATGCAACAGTTGGAAGGCTTGATCCATTACGTTTTGCTTCTTCTAAACAAAGTCCCAAGTCCTTTCTCATCCAGTCAATGGCAAAACCAAAATCAAAAGCTTGATCAATCATCGTGTGGCCACGATTATCCATTTGCCAACTTTGAGCTGCGCCTTTGCCGATAACTTCTAAGACAAGTTTCATATCAAGGCCTGCATTTTGTCCAAAAGCAATCGCTTCAGATAGGGATTGCACAACGCCAGCAATGCAAATTTGATTGCACATTTTGGCTAATTGCCCTGAGCCCACATCCCCAATGCGTGTCACAGCTTGAGCAAAAGCCATTATCACATCACGTGAGTGTTCAAACACTTCTGCAGACGCTCCACACATGACGGTCAAAACTCCGTTGATAGCGCCAGCCTCACCGCCTGAGACGGGAGCATCCATGAAATGAATACCTAATTCTTCTGCCTTTGCAGAGAGCTCTCGGGCAACGTTAGCTCTGTCAGTTGTGCAGTCAACGAGGACTGATCCCTTTTTCATGCCGGCGTAGGCGCCATTTTCGCCCAAAATGACGCTGCGAAGGTCATCATCATTACCAACACAGGTAAAGACAAAATCACAATCTTTAACAGCCTCCTTGGGGCTGAGAGCAACTTCGCCGTGATAAGTCTCTTGCCATTTCAGTGCTTTTTCATGAGTGCGGTTATAAACCGTCACGTGGTGACCAGCTTGAACTAAGTGACCCGCCATGGGGAAACCCATGGTACCCAAGCCAATGAAGGCTACTCGATGAGGCGTACAGTCAGCGTACTTTTTCATAGCGAAACTCCATTCAAATTCAAAAAAAGCGCTCCTGAAAGAGCGCTTTTTTCAATATTTATTAGCGAACGCCACGTTCTTTGATCGTGGCTTCTGCCACTTCAACACACTTACGTGCCAATGTTGCTGTTGGGTCAACGATAGCAACCTTTTGACCTGCGACATCGAAATCATCTTGTTCGTGGAAGATCAATGGCAATTCGGTGCAGCCAAGAATCAAAACATTGCAACCGTGTTCTTTGACCAAGTATTCAGCTGCGCTGTAAAGGTCTTCATAGCACTCGCCCGTGGTAAAGCCAGCCTTGGCTCCCTTAGGACCGTAAATAGCAGACATAACACGTTCTTGATGCTCAGCATCCGGAACAAACATTTGCATCCCCATCTTTTCAGCCTTTTGGCTGTAGATGCCAGTGCGCAATGTACCGCTAGTGGCCATTAGACCGACACGAGCTTGTTCGCCGTACTTGGCCTTAATGGCATCCAACATTGTTTGTTGCATATCAATGAACGGGATGTCCAAGTGACGCAACAGTCGAGGCAAGAAAGCGTGAGCGGTATTGCAGGGGATAATGGCATAGTCACAACCGTCTTTTTGCAAACGCTTGGCACAGTTGTACATAGCCAATGTTGGGTCAGCACCGCCGTTTAACAAACAAGCTGTACGGTCGTCGATTTGCGGATTTTGTTCAATAACAACCTTGAAGTGTTCTTGGTCATTCTTGGCCGGTGTGGCTTTGACAATTTTGTCGTAAAGGTCAACCGTTGCAGCTGGGCCAAGACCACCAATTAGGCCTAACTTAAAGGGCTTGGGTAACTTTGTCGTCGGGTGGGCAAGCACTGCGGCTGCAAAAGCAGGGAAGACGTCCATAACGGGCACGCCCTTAGCAACAAGCTCTTTTTGCAAAAGAGCAAACTGTGTGCAATTGGGAACAATAACTTGTGCGCCGTCTTGAATTAAACGTTGGGAGACAGCTTCTAATGTAGCTAAAGGAGCGTCAACTTCACCGGATCGGATTTGTTCACGGGCCTCATCCAAAGCCTTATCCTCTTCCTCGGTCGTGAAGACCATTTTGAATTGCTTGCTGATGTCGCACTCACCACTCATGCATGTGGCAGCATTACCAGAATCCAAAATGCCCATAACAGGAACATTTTCTGCTTGAGCTGTTTGGGCCATCAAGGCACTCTTCATATCAATGATCGGCGTTTGAATTTCACGTTGAACTTCGTGAATAAAGCTACCGGCCTTGAAGTCAGGTACGACAATCAAATCTGCGCCCATCTCAGCCAGGAGTTCTGCCTCATTGAATACAAAAATCTTGCGATCGCTTAGAGCAAACTCGCTGTTGCGTTCCGTATTGAATGCCTCTTCGCTCATGATAATGCAAAGATCGTCACCGCCCTGGGCAAGAAGTTGAGCCTTCACTTCAAGAGCAGCACGTAGATTTAAGCCACTGATGATGCCGATCGTCTTTTTGTCAGCCATGAATGTATCCTTTACTCAAAAAACTAAGACACGCACCCCTACTATCAATTTAAAGAGCTTAAATCGATAAAAGAGGCACACATTTCCGAATTCAGTCTAATACAATTTAAGTTCCGAAGCATTTTTTTTGAAGTTTTATTAGGGACAACACCAATAGATATTGCACAATATTGTTGGTGACCAATTCAAGGAAAGGGGCAACACTTGTCTACATTATTAGTGACGGGGGCCGCGGGTTTTATCGGTTCCAATTTTGTTGATGCTGCATTGGCAGCTGGGCATCGAGTTATTGCACTAGATAAGCTTAACTATTGTGGGAATTTGGAAAATTTGGGCCAAGCCTCTTTGAGCGAACATTTTCAATTTATCTGCGCAGATGTCGCAGATACTGTAACGGTCAAACAGTTGTTTGCCGATAATGAAGTTGATGCCATTGTTCACTTCGCAGCACAAACTCATGTTGATCGTTCTATAAAAGATCCTTCTGCTTTTATTGAGGATAATGTTGTTGCTACACAACGGCTACTTGAAGTGTCGCTACAGTACTGGGAACAGTTGGAAGACGATGCAAAGTTAAGTTATAGACATATTCATATATCGACAGATGAGGTCTTTGGTGACCTAACCGATGATGAGGCCCCATTTACAGAAAGTAGCCCCTACCGCCCCAATAGCCCATATTCAGCGAGCAAAGCCTCAGCAGATATGTTTGTGCGCGCTTATGAAAAGACTTATGGTTTACCAACGGTCATTATTCACCCTTCAAATAATTATGGGCCGAGGCAGTTCCCAGAAAAATTAATACCTTTTATGCTTCAGCGAGCTTTATCGGGGCAGACACTACCTATTTATGGCACTGGACTAAATCAAAGAGATTGGCTACACGTTTCGGATCATTGCCGTGCATTATTGAGTGCACTGAGGTTGTCTCAACCTGGCGATGTTTTTAATGTTGGTAGTGGGGTGGAAACGAGTAATTTAGTCATAGTTCATACAATTTGTCGTGTTTTGGATCGCTTAGTACCCAAATCGGAAGGCAGCTACGCAGATCAAATAACTTTTGTTGCGGATCGCCCTGGACACGATTGGCGGTATGCGTTAAACACGGAACGCGCACGTAAGAGTTTGGGTTTTCAAGTATCTATTTCACTTGAAGAAGGCTTAGAGGACACGATTAAGTGGTATTTGAATCATCCTGATTGGATGGAGCATGTTTTGAACGGTCAGTATCGGCAATGGGTGAATGAACAGTATGAGGGGTTGAAGTGAAAGTCGAAGAAACCTGTCTTCAAGGAGTGAAGCTTCTGACTCCAGATATTTGGCGAGACGATCGCGGCTTTTTTGTTGAGCTCTGTCGAGCTAATCGCTATGAGGAGTATCTGGGCGTGCATTTTGTGCAAGATAATTTTTCTGTATCCAAATATGGCACGTTACGAGGACTGCACTTTCAAAAGCATCACCCCCAAGGTAAGTTAGTTACTGTCACGAGTGGGAAAATTTATGATGTTGCGGTGGATTTGCGTCGATCTTCAATAACCTTTGGTCAATGGTTTGGGGTGATGCTCGATAGTGAGTTGATGCAGCAGCTTTATATCCCTCATGGGTTTGCTCATGGTTTTGTGACACTGAGTGAAAGAGCTCACGTTTTGTATCGTTGTACCGACTATTATCATCCTCAAAGTGAGGCGACCCTACAATTTGATGATCCAACCGTTGGAGTCACTTGGCCCCAAACTGAGACGAGGATTTTGAGTCATAAAGACCAATGTGGATTGAATTGGCAATCATGTATAAAGTTGCTGGAGTCTGTTGAGTAATCAAATTGCTCGGTCTAATTTGGGAAAATTTTGGCACAATGATGCCTTTCGTTTCTTTGTTTTCTGTGTAGTAATTGAGATGGTGAGTTTTTTAGAAAAATTGAATCCCCAACAGCGTCGTGCTGTGGATATGCCAGCTAAGAGTGCTTTGATTTTGGCGGGTGCAGGTTCTGGTAAAACACGTGTATTGACCACGCGTATTGCTTATATTATTCAAAGCCAAATGGCTTCACCTCTAGAGATTTTGGCAGTGACCTTTACTAATAAGGCTGCTAAAGAAATGCTAACACGTATTACTGCGTCCATGCCGATTAATACTCGAGGTATGTGGATTGGTACTTTCCACGGATTATGTAATCGACTGCTACGCCGTCACTACAAAGAAGTAGGGTTGCCACAAACATTCCAGATTTTAGATCAAAGTGATCAATTATCTGCTATTAAGCGGTTAATGAAGGTTCACCATATCAATGATGAGCTTTATCCTCCTAAAAAAATTCAAAATTTCATTTCCAGCGCCAAAGAAGAGGGACTTCGAGCTCGCGATATGCAGGCTGAGTTTGGCGAACGAGCCAAGTACACGGAAATTTATAAACTTTATGAAGATCAGTGTAATCGAGAAGGGGTCTGTGACTTTGGTGAGCTGTTGCTCCGTAGTTATGAATTATTGGCTCGTAATGAGTTGATTCGTCACCACTATCAGCAACGCTTTCGTTTTATCTTGGTTGACGAGTTTCAGGATACTAACCGTTTGCAATACAAGTGGTTGAAGCTTTTAGGTGGTTTTGATGCTTTTGGTCGTAGGGAATATACGGGTAATTGCGTCTTTGCTGTAGGGGATGATGACCAATCAATTTATGCTTTCCGTGGAGCCAACGTTGGCAACATGACTGACTTCAAGAATGAATTTGAAATTGATGAGGTTGTCAAACTAGAACAGAACTATCGTTCATTCGGTCATATTCTGAATGCGGCTAACGAGTTAATTGCTCATAACGAAGATCGTTTGGGCAAGGACCTTTGGACTGATGCTGGCGACGGTGAAAAAATTAAGGTCTATCGAGCAGACGATGATCGATTAGAAGCAGATTATTGTTTATCTTCGATTCGAGAAGCCCTACGTGACGGCACGAAACGTCATGAAATTGCTCTTTTGTATCGCTCTAATGCTCAAAGTCGAGTGTTAGAACAGGCTTTGGTGGCAGCTGGTATTCCATACAAGGTTTATGGTGGCTTGCGCTTCTTTGATCGTGCAGAAATTAAAAATGCACTGGCTTACCTTCGTTTAATTGAAAATCCGAAGGATGATACGGCCTTTTTGCGTGTCGTTAATTTCCCGATGCGTGGCATTGGGGCAAAGAGTATTGAAACGCTACAAACTCTGTCAGCGGAGTTGCAAGTAAGCCTTTTTGAAGCGGCTCAACAAGTGCAGGGCTCAGCTGGTAATAAATTGAGAGCTTTTACAGATTTGATCGACTCAATGCGTTTTGAGTACTCTTGTTTGCCATTGCCAGAGTTGATTGCTGCAGTAAACGAGCGATCAGGCATTATCGAACACTATAAAAAAGATAAGGAAGGTCAAGATCGACTTGATAACTTGGATGAATTACAAAGTGCAGCTAAGGCCTATCTTGTTGAAGAGGGGATTGCTATAGATGCACGTGCTGATCAAATTGAAGTGGATGCTGAAGACGATGAAATGAGCTCGTTGGCAGGCTTTTTGTCTCATGCAGCACTTGAAGCAGGCGACAATCAAGCTCAAAGTGGAGAGGATGCAGTTCAGTTGATGACAGTGCACGCCGCAAAAGGCTTGGAGTTTGATGTTGTTTTTATCACGGGTGTGGAAGATGGTTTATTCCCACATGCCAATAGTAATAATGATGATGCAGCCTTATCCGAAGAGAGACGTTTAATGTACGTGGCTATTACGCGTGCACGAAAACAATTGCATATCACCTTTGCTTTAAGACGCATGTTACGTGGTCAGTACATGGACTCAGGCCCCAGTCAATTCTTACATGAAATTGATGAGTCCCACTTGCAAAAACTCTACGAAGAGCGTCGATTTGGCGGATATGATGAAGATGAGGATCAGTCTCTCGGCTGGAGTGATTCTCGCAGTTCACGCTCCTCTGGCTATTCACGTAATAGTTGGGATGGTGGTTATGAGCGCCGTTCTTCTTATTCTTCTTCAAATCGTTGGGGTAATTCGTCTGGATCTTATGGTAGTGCTCGGACCAGTACGGGTTATGCTCGCGCTAAGTTGGATCCTGCTGTTAGTAAGATGGCAGCTAAGCAAGAGTTTAAGGGCTTTTCTATCGGTGATCGTGTGAGTCATCCAAAATTTGGTTCAGGTACTGTTCGTCACTTAGTGGGAATGAACGATGACGCCAGAATTCGTATTGAGTTTGATGATGTTGGCACTAAGGAGCTACTTTTATCCTTAGCAAAGTTAACTAAATATTAGTGTTATGTTATTAGTAACACATTGATAAAAAAGAAAACGATTGAGAGTTCTCAGTCGTTTTTTTAGTGCGCGCGACATGTGCGCTGTTCTAGCGGGTGCAAGTCCCGTGGTCGGGCTGATAGGGCCAAGACCTAGCTTAAGGCAACTCGTGCTCCGTGAGGAGCAGGGGGAAGGAAGCCAGCGGCAAATTCTCGAGGTTACGAACAGAAACCTCATACAAGGCCATGCCAGTGGATGAGTGTGCCACGGAACACGAAGTCCAATACCTATCCGGAAACTGGTGGGGTAAATGAGGAACCTACATGGGAAGAAAGACAGCGTGCTTACTCGCGGAGGCCTCTCACGCGATCGCCAGATCGTAGTAACAACGAAGTGGGAGGAATCAGCAGAGGCCATAGTAGCTCGAGCCGTACCGAGTGAAGGGCCAAACCTAACCACGTTTAACGTGAGGGAACTACAAAGAAGACCTTAAGAACTACCGAAAACAAAGGACACCTAGAACGGGAGGATCGGAAACGGAACGCAAGTGAGTCTCGTATGCTAGGAGTAGTGGTCGACTTGATACACAAACGGAGAACGTAAACTGATGGTAAGTTTAGAAAAGATATTGGAACCGACCAATCTCACTGAAGCTCTCAAGCAGGTAGTGAGCAATAAAGGAGCTCCCGGAGTGGATGGGATGGCGGTTGATGAACTCGAACCCTTTATTCGAAATCATCCTAAAGTACTGAGCCAAGCCATCAGTGACGGTAGCTACAGACCGTCGCCAGTCAAGCGGGTTTATATCCCTAAAGATAATGGGGAGAAAAGGCCTCTTGGCATACCCATTGTAGTAGACCGACTAGTACAGCAAGCGATTGCTCAAAAGCTGTCAGAAGAATATGAACCGAAATTTTCGGACAATAGCTTTGGATTTCGTCCCAATCGTTGTGCACACGATGCGCTCAAGCGTATTGTGGACAATGCCAATGATGGATACGAGTATGTTATTGACCTAGATTTAGCGAAATTCTTTGACACTGTCAACCACAGTAAAATGATCCAAGTTTTATCGGAGACGGTAAAGGATGGTCGAGTGGTATCACTTGTACACAGATTTTTCCGTGCAAAGATAAAAGACGAAGGCAAAATCATAAAGCCCACGATAGGAATGCCCCAAGGTGGGCCACTGTCTCCCGTGTGCGCCAATATTCTGCTTAACGAATTGGATCAGTTGCTTGATGGGAGAGGGCATCGTTACGTTCGATACGCTGATGATATGCTACTTCAATTTAGAAGTCAGCGTGCAGCCGAACGAGTATTTACCTCAGTGAAGCGATTTATTGAGGAAAAATTATTTCTGAAAGTCAACATTGAGAAAACCAAAATTTGCCATCTTTCGAAAGACGTTAAGTTCCTGGGCTACAGCTTTTACAAAAGCTACGGCAAAGACGACCTTGACGGTAAAGGCAAATGGAAGCTAGTGGTGCACAGCAAGAAGAGAAGGTCCTTCGAACATACGGTCAAAACCTTGCTGGATCGTAAATGTCCGAAAGGGCTAGAGCGTTGTAAGGAAGACTTAAAACTCTATCTATGCGGATGGACAAACTACTTCTACATGGGGCTCTCAAGAACGAGCCGACAGAGATACGATAAATGGATACGCCGTCGGATAAGACAGCTCTACTGGAAGATCTGGAAGAAGCCTTCAACCCGAGTACGAGCTTTGATGAAACTCGGAATTGAACGATCTAAAGCCAATGAATGGGGAAACTCATCCAAAGCCTATTGGCGAGTGGCTGGGTCGTGGATATTGGGGAGATCATTGACAAATGATGTACTGCAAAATCTGGGCTGGATATGGCTGGGGACTGCACGAAAGTGGAGCCCCCAATAAGGTTAGGAACCGCCAGGTGCCGAACGGCATGCCTGTAATTGCGGTGTGAGAGGGGCGAGCCTGAAAACTCCCCCTACTCGATTAATTAGTTAAGGTACTAGACCAAAATCAATGCTAAGACGATGACGCCTGTCAAGCAGGGGATTGCCGTGCGCTTAGCAACTTCGATCGGGTTAGCCATAGCAATACCGCAAACGATAACCATAGCACCAGCGATCGGGGAGGACGTACGACCCAAAGCGCCAGAGAACATAGCCAAGGCACCCAAGTTCGGGACTTGCATACCGAAGTCATTAGCATGCGGCGTAACGGCTTCGTTGAAGGCGAACGTAGCAGCGTCACCAGAACCAGTGATCACACCGAGCAACCACGGACCAATAGAACCACCCCAGCGAGCGATGTCATTAGATTCACGCAACAAGGCGATGAAAGCATCGATCAAACCAGCTGCGCGCAAACCTGCGGCAAACACACCAGCGGCGATAATGATACCCATGATTTCGCCATAGCCCTTACCGAGACCGCTAAAGAAGCTCTTGGAGAATTCTTGCGGATTAGCACGGGTAATGAGCAAGCAAACGATAGAACCCAAAACCATGGCTTGAGCAACGCCCATCTTCATAGCAGGAACAACCGTGTTACCTAACAACAAGATGACGATAGGAACCAACGGCATAAGAGCGAAGAGGATATTGGGCTTTTCAACAGCTTGGACCTTTTCAGAAACCTTCACTTGGACATTTTCAGTAGCTTCACCCTTGTCGCGGAAAAGGATAACAACTGCGAGGATGCCGATGACACCAATTGCATAGAGCATCAAGCTATACGGCGTATGGAAACCAATGAATTCCATAACGTCCATATTGGACATCTTAGCAACGTACACGTTGTGTGCTGAACCCGGAGAGACAACAGCACCATACGTACCCATCATCACGGCAGCAGCAGCGGCAGCCGGCTTAATACCAGCACGCAACATAACAGGGATCAACGTAGAACCCACTGCAGCAGCACAACCAGAAGCAGACGGGATTGCGATGTTAATGAACATCGTCACAGCCGTACAAACAGGTACCAAGAAAATGCCTAAACCACGAATCGGCGATGCAAGGAATTGAACCAAGTGTTGGTCACACTTAGTGTAAGAAGCAATGTAAGCAAAACCCATGGAAGAACAGATAGCCGTAATAAGACTACCTTTGGTCATGGAACTTGCAAATGAATTTAATGCTTGCATCGGATCAAGAGAGATCGTGCATAAAACTAAACCTGCGGTGAAAAGGACTAAACGCGTTTCAAAGCGTTTAATCAATGCGTAGACCGTTAAGATCACTACGACAACCGCGACCCAGCTAAGAAGAGTCATAATGATTTCTCCAAGAGAAAATAAATTAAAACAATCTTATTTTACTTATATGCCCTTAGACTAAGCCTAATAAAAACCCTAATCGTATGGAGTGAATACATAAAAGTTTGATTAAAGTGTAGCTTTGTCCTCAAATTAACAATATGTTTGGGGATTTGTTACATTTTGGGATTGGTTTTGGCGCGAGCCTTAGGATTAACAAAATTTTGAAAATATTAGAAAAATAGCCATTTAATGATGGATTAAGAGGGGCTTAGTTAATTTAAATTTTGGCTATATTGTTACATTTATCGATTGAATTTGTTTTCTATGCTAGAAAGTCCGAGTGGACACTGTGAAGAAAATAAAAAACGCTCTAAGAATTTACTTAGAGCGTCCTTTGAAACTGGTGCGGCCGATGAGAGTCGAACTCATATGGATTTCTCCGCCACCCCCTCAAGATGGTGCGTCTACCAATTTCGCCACGGCCGCAGATTGTATCTCTGATTTAAACTAGAATCAGCAAATCAGAGATGTGTATTTTAGCGCGGAATTTGTTGAGTTTGGGAGCTTTCTGCGCTGTTATTTTGATTTACATCAATATTTTGTGTAGTTTCAGTGCTTAATACACCATTTACTTCTACTTTCTTGGAGAAAGCACCAGAGCCAAGCGTCAAAGCAATGGTTGAAACAAAGAATAACGTAGCTGCAATTGCAGTTGAACGGGATAAGAAGTTGGCAGAGCCAGAAGCACCGAAGATGGAGCCAGAAGCACCGCTACCAAAAGCAGCACCAAGGTCTGCACCTTTACCGTGTTGCAGTAAAACCAAAATGATCACGGCGATCGCAGAAATAATTTGAACTACGACAGCGATAGAGATCAATAACGACATTTTCTTTGTTTTCCTTTAGTTAACAACTTAAGCAACTTGCACACATTGGCAAATAGCTAAAAAATCTTCAGCTTTCAATGAGGCTCCACCTACGAGAGCTCCATCAATATCTTTTTGAGCGAAAAGTTCAGGGGCATTTTTTGCTTTGACACTGCCGCCGTAAAGAATACGGACACGTTGGCTAGCATTTTCATCGACTAAAGCTAATGCAGCTCGTAACGCAGCATGAACCTCTTGCGCATCTGCAGCTGAGGCACTTTTACCTGTTCCAATTGCCCAAACAGGTTCGTATGCAACTGCACCAGCTACCAAAGGCATAATGCCAACCGCATCTAGGACAGCTTTCAATTGTGCAGTTACAACCTCAATCGTTTTTCCTGCTTCACGTTGCTCAAGAGTTTCACCAACACAAACAATTGGCATGACACCATGAGCAAAGGCCAAGCTAACTTTTTTCGCAACTGTTAGATCAGTTTCGTTGAAAAGTGTGCGACGTTCAGAGTGGCCTAAAATGACTAAGTCACAGCCAATATCAGCCAGCATTGAAGCAGAGATTTCGCCCGTGTATGCTCCACATTCATATTCAGAGCAGTTTTCTGCGCCGACCATCACTGCACTTTTAGAAAATCCATCAACAAGTTGAGGTAAATAGATACTGGGTGCGCAGACGGCTACATCACAAGCCAAACGAGTGCCCCCCATGGACGGTAAAGCGTCTTGCATCCATTGTGAATTGGCCTGAAGACTCCCGTTCATTTTCCAGTTTGCCACGACAAAAGGCTTACGATTCACGGTTTAATTCCTCAAAAATATAGAGAAAGTGCATTATTTTATCGAAAAAGCTTTCATAAAACAATGCCTTATTTTCTACTACCAGTAGCTAGCAAGGTTCATAGAAAATTAGGCGCAGAAACCTCTGTCTTTAGACAGGGGAGGAAGCGCCGTTCTCCATTCTCAATTCAGTTAAAAAGGTTCTTCTTTTTTCAAGAAGCATTAGTTTCTTGGCATGGATAGCAGGCGACAATTTCTTGCCTCCTAACGTTCTCACGTCAAAATAACCAGATGCTCGTCGTCCAAAAATAAATCCCTCTTGCCCAAGACACCGCACTTTGTCGAAAAGTCTGAATCCCTTGGCGAGATAAGGACTTTGATTGAGCTTACGAACACCACCTTTCAAAATCGAACACTT
>Red_p2__coassemble_465_pt1 | contig 25326 bp, 13 predicted proteins | sample Red_p2__metabat2_low_PE_016 | metagenome-assembled genome bin Red_p2 | reverse complement strand
ATTGTCTGGCTCCCCATTTAAAAAGCCTCGAAGGTAACCCTTCGAGGCTTTTTCGTAACTGGACGTTCTCAAATGGGTATTTTCAAGCCTAGTGTTATAAAATCTCTGCTTAGGTTTGAACCATACTTTTATTCAATGTTAGGTCACGCATGATTTTTCGACGTGCACTTGTTTCTGAACTCGCTAATACAGCTGGCGCTGTATTTACTGTGATTTTCTCGATCGTTTTAACGATCGGGTTGGTCCAGATTTTGGGCATGGCTGCCGGTGGTCGTATTGATAGCGGTACGGTCATGGAAATGGTGGTTTACCAGGCCTTGGTTAATCTTGCCCCATTACTTAGCGTTTCTCTTTTTATTGCAGTACTTATGACACTTTCTCGCAGTTGGCTTGAAAGTGAAATGGTTGTTTGGTTTTCTTCTGGCGGCATTAGTCTGCTATCCTGGATTCGCCCTATTCTTCGCTTCAGTGCCCCAATTATTTTATTGATTGCAGCACTATCTTTAGTGATTTCTCCTTGGGCAGAAGGACAGAGCGATATGAATCGCGCTGTGTATTCTCAGCGTGATGATGTGGATCGTCTGACACCTGGGCAATTCGTTGAGATCGGTGGCGGTAAGCAAGTCTTTTTTATTGAAGAAGTTTCAAAAGATGGCTTATCCGTCAAAAATGTTTTTCTAACTCAAACCGATAAAGACCGCGAAATGATTATTGTCGCTCACTCTGGTCACGTCGAAGTAAACGAGGCAGGTGATCGCTACATCTATCTTCAAAACGGTCGTCGTTATGAAGGTGTTGCTGGTACAGCTAAGTATAAGATTTCTGATTTTGATACTTACGCTGTTCGCTTAGATATCAAGCCTGATCAAGCGATGCAATTGCGTAGCGTTGATGTGGCCCCGCTGCCTATTCTGATGGCTCGTTCCGATAATAAAGAAGTCCAAGGGGAACTCTTATGGCGTATTTCTTGGCCTTTTGTTGCATTTAATTTAATGCTCATTGCTATTCCTTTATCTTTCACGAATCCTCGTGCAGGACGAAGCTTAAATGTAGTGATTGCGTTATTGATCTTCGTTTTGTATCTAAACGGTATCAGTTTAGCTCGTACATGGGTAGAACAAGGGGTAACCTCCTTGCCCGTTGCGTTGGTTCTTCTTAATGGATCGTTCTTTGCTTTAGCCTGCATTCTTTTTGCGCGTCGAACGGTAATGCAACGCTGGATTCCGCTTTGGATGTATCCGAGTCACTGGCGGAGATAGTCGAAATGAAAGTTGTTACCCGCCATTTAACAAAAGAAATTCTTCAAGCAACTGGATTTGTTCTTCTTGCTTTGATTGCGCTTTTTGCTTTTTTTGACTTAGTTGGACAATTAGGTCGTATTAGCAAAGGCTATACCTTAATTGATGCGTTCATCATTACAGGGTTGCGCCTTCCTATGCGCATTTATGAAGTCATGCCGATTGCCGCCCTATTAGGGGCAGTCTTCGTTATGAGTCAGTGGGCGGCACGCTCTGAATTCACGATTTTGCGTGTAGCAGGTCTTAGTCCGGTTCGCCTTGCAGGTATGCTGATGGTACCGGGTTTGATTCTTATGACGTTGACTTACGGTTTTGGTGAGTTTATTGCTCCTTCGTCAGATGTCTATGCTCGTGAATACCGCGCTTTTATTCAAAATCGTACCATGAGTGTTAGAGGTTCCAGTACGGGTGCGTGGGTTCGAGAGGTCACTCAATCTCCCACGGGTGAACGAAGCGTGCGTTACATTAACGTGCAGAAAATTACCCCTGATCAAGAAGCCCAAATTTGGCGAGTTTATGATTTTAACAGTAAACAAAATCTCACCCGTATAGTAACTGCTGATAGTGGAACTTGGGCTCATAAGCAAGGGTGGCTTTTAAAACAAGCCGTTAATACTTCTTTGCCTATTTTGTCTGACTTATCTGTAACTCCTATTTTGGATAGAGTTATGGTTTCTCCTCCTGTCAGTATGATGTTAAAAACGAGCATTGACCCAAGTATTTTCAGTGTCATGATGCTTAAGCCTGAGAATATGTCTATGCGAGCTTTAGCTCACTACGTCACTCATTTGCAACAGACACAACAGCAATCTGGACGCTATGAGATTTCACTTTGGAATAAGGCTTTTTATCCTGTGGCTATTTTGGTGATGATTGCTTTGGCAATGCCATTTGCCTATATGAATACTCGCTCAGGTGGTGTCAGTATTAAGATCTTTGCTGGTGTGATGATTGGCTTAGGCTTTTATACAGTGAACAATTTGTTCTCGTATATTGGCATGCTGAATACTTGGCCACCACTGTTAGTTGCACTTGTTCCTACAGTCATTATGCTGATTCTAGCTATGATTGGGATGTGGATGGTTGAACGTCGCTAATAGAAAAAATAAAAGGATGAACTTGCATGGTTCATCCTTTTGTTTTTATTTTTTGAAAATAATGGTCTTTTTAAACCATACTTTCAATGGTTGATGTGATGGAGTTTTTATCGGTTCAAATTGCATTGAGCGTATGGACTTCAATGCGGCCTCTTCAAAGCCAAGCTGTGGCAAGTCTTTTGTAAGCACTTCAGTTTGTTCAACTCTGCCATCAACTCCCACCAAAAAACGAACCGTTACTTTGACCGGCTTTGAATAGCCAATTGAGCGGGCTTGTTTTGGATACTGAGCTGGACGTTCAAATAAAATTTTATAGTCTAACCCTTTGGAGCTCATAGCAGTAAAGGAGCCATCACCGTTGGACAAGTACGAGCCAGAGCCCGCAGCGGTGCCAGTTCCTTTGCCCAGGCCTGATACCACTTTTCCCTCCTGTCGACTATGAGCGCCTACTGAGCCAGCAACTCCCCCTAATCCGCCTGCACTTGTTTTTGCTTGTCCAGTTGCATCACCTTCCTTTGCCGTATGTTGAGAGACCTTTTTGTTTAGCTTTTCCCCAGTCAGTTTTTTGGCATCGTGTCGCTTCTCCAATGGATTGTCTAACATTGTTTTTGGAGTCGGCACTTTCTTTTCTGTCTTTTGGATGGAATTTGCCTGAGTAGAAGAAGTTGAGAGTGTTTTGACTTCATTATTCTTGTGCGGGACTGCTTTTAAGGGGGCAAAGTTTTTTTCATTTTTAAGTTCCTCACCATGTGACTGAGAGGTAAGAGTTTTTGAGACAAGTCCTTCTTGGCGCTTTTGAGCCGTGTCATTTGTATTTTCGTCATTCTTACTGGTAGGACTTAATCGACGATTGTCACCATTGGTGCCTCCATCGCCTTGTGGTGATTGCATGTGGGCTTGACCTTGGCCTCCTATTTCACCGCCACCAGCACCCACGAGATCAAGAGTAATCATGCCATCAGCACCAATGCTAGGCTTGTTGGACGCGAAAATGGCAATAGCTGTCAAAATTGCGACATGTATTGCAACGGAAGCACCATAAGCGGAAAGCCAAGGACGTTGTTTGGATTTATCCATTATTGTCCCTGTGCTGCAATAGAGATTCGATCAATGCCGGCTAAACGGACGGTATCCATCACAGCAACGACCTTACCGTATTGAGAATCAACGTCACCCCGTAAAACAATGGTGAGCTTATCCGTTTTTGATTTCTCTTCTACTAAGCGCTTTTGCAAATCACTTAATGTAATGACATCTCGTTCCAAATAGATGGTTCCGTTTTTGTCGATACTAATGGGCAGTGTTTTAGTGGTATCCACTTTAGCTACCGCGGCGGTAGGTAACTGCAATGCAATGGTCTTTTGCGTCACCATGGTTAGCATCGAGAGCATGAAGAAAACGAGTAAAAAGAAAATGATGTCAATCATGGGGATGATCATGATGGCAGGCTTTTCTTCCACGTGTAATGAACGTAAACGCATTTAATTGACCTTACAAGAGGCTAAAAAGTGATTTGCACCCGTTTCAATATCCGTGATTAAACGATTGGCAAGCTGACTTAACCAAACGTGCACGATGAGAGCCAAAATAGCGACAAAAAGACCAAATGCCGTGGCAATGAGAGCTTCGGCAACGCCGCCGGTAATGGCAAAGGGCTGGCCATCAGAAATAGATAAAACATCGAAGGCACTGATCATCCCGGTAACGGTTCCTAATAAACCAAGCAATGGGGAAAGCGTCACAATGGCACTTAAGTAATTTAAGTTAGCGCGAATGCTTACAGCAGATTGTGTTAGAGAGCCTTCTAAGTAGTCTTTGAGATTGATAGGGCTGTGGCTTTTGTCGATGACGTCAGCAAGAGCCTCGCCTAAAATGCCTCCAGCTTGATGGCATAGAGCTTTTGCCTCTTGCATTTTCCCAGTACTAACAAGTAAAGGCAGTTGACGTTTAAGAAGGGCCATATCTGTTGCGGATTGTTGATAGAAACGAAAGCGCTCTACAGCAATGGCTACAGTAATAATTGAGGCCAATAATATTGGCCACATGACATAGCCCCCCGCTAAAAATAGGTGAAGTGCGCTAGACATAGTGATAGTGTCCTTTAAAAAATTAGTAAGTGCCCTTTAGGCCGATAAAGAAAGCTCGTTTTGCACCAGGTACAACTGTTGAATATGCGCTTGCACTTTCAGTTTGATATTCCCAGTATTCTTCATTGGTGACATTAGTGACGCCAGCATAAACATCGAGCCAATTTTTGGGGCTCCATCGCATGGATAGGTCTAACAAACCATAGGAGTGAAAGACGCCACCGGTTTCTGCATCATCTTTTTTCATAAAGTTGTTGTAAGAGCCAAAGCGTGTGTATTGACCAGACACAGAGAGGTCATCATTAAAGTTATAGGTCGCTTTGAAACTCGCCTTGTGTTTGGGCACTTTTTGTAAGCCACTTGAGGCGTAGTCGATGGAAATGTTCTTATCCTCTAAGAATTGGCAACTCTGAGCATTGCGGCAGCGGGTCTTCCCCATGGTGTAAGAGTAGGATTCTTCTAGCGAGAGTTTTCCAATGGTTTGAGTTAAAACTAAGTCTGCACCCCAACGACGAGACTTCAATAAGTTCATTGTTTCTCGATTCAACCCTTCATCACTCATGAAGAGAAAACGGTTCATTTGGTTATTGGTTTCGGATAACCAAGCTGTAAGACTAATTGTTGAAAAGCCCAATTGATCTCGAATACCAATCTCGTACATATTGAAGATTTCGTCATCGGCTTTCGTCGCTGACATGACTTTGCCATTGGGCGTTGCGATTGAGTCTGTAATTTGAAGACCATCAGGAACCGTATAGCCCCGTTCATATCGCGCATAGATGCGCCCCGTGTCACGATAGTTGTAGGCAGCAGATAATTCAAAAGCAGAGTTCCAACGATCAGACTGGTCAGAACCTTTACCTTCTGTGGTATCAGCTTTATCAAATTGCCAACGTGTTAACTCTCGACGCACACCTTGTGTGAATTCAAAGTTATCCCATTTGATGGTATTTAAGGCAAAAAGCGCATAGGTACCCTTGTCATAGTCGTAGTGCAAAGGTATGGCTTCATAAATCTTCCCGTGCTCATCTTTGCCTTTGTATTTGTAGTTGTTATAGGCAAGACCCGCTTTTTGACGAGTGTAATCAAGGCCAATTAAAAGCGTATTGTCGTTGAGGTAATTCCAGTCTAATTTTGCTCGAACACCGTGACCATCATGGTCCATGCGTTTATTGTCATCATCAATACCAATGTAGTAGCCATCGTTATAGAAGATGTCAGTGCTTAAATGCATGGTGTTGGAAAGGTCATTGAGGTAGCTGACATTAACAGTGTCAAGTTGTCGGTCACCAATTAAGTAATCTTTGACGGTCTTGGTGATCTTATGGCCTTGACCATCTAAACCAACGGTGATTTCTTTATCTTTAGGACGATAGTCTTCTCCAAACTCTTTAATTTTGGAGATACTGACATTACCAAGGTATTGAGACTCTTCTTCCAAGCGACTATAGCGAACAATCAGCGATTGACTTGGCGTTAAGTTCCAACGCAAACCGCCAGCAAAGTAGTTGGAGTGACGGAAAGTATCAACAAAATAGAGATCGCGATCTAAGTGTGCGTAGGAAAGATCGTAAGCGAATCGATTGTCATCAAATGTGCCGCCTAAATTACCATTAATGCGATAACCCTTGCTGTTATATTCTGCAGCCAAGGAGGACTTAGGGTCAGACATGGATCGCAAATTAGTGGTGATATTTACGATACCACCAGAAGCGCCAGAACCATAGAGAACGCTTCCACCTCCCGGAATAACTTCAATACGCTCAAGTTGCTCAACAGGAACAACATCATAATTGGTGTGACTGGGGTGATTAACCAAAGTCGTGATGGGAGCACCATCTAATAGCACTTGAATATTGCGAGTGGCTTGGTCTGCACCTTGTCCGCGGATGTCAATATCTCCCATACCCGTAGAGTTGACATTGATACTGGGAACTGAACCTAAAACATCAGTAATGGTTCGCTTCCCTTTTTGTTGGATGTCTTCCTTTCGAATCACGATGATTTCTTTCGTGTTTCTCATGCGTTCAATTTCAACATAGTCCGGTCGAACATAGCTGTCTTGAAGTTCGATATCCTCATCCAAAGGATTGGATGAAGCATAGGCGGGGTGGGCAAGAGCAAGTAAAGCAAAAGCTAAACTTGTTGATAAAAGTGTTGGGCAGGTGGAGACAGATTCTGGCATTTTTCGTTTTTTTGGAATACGTAAAACAAACTTGATGGAAGTATAAGGTATGTTTTACTGAAAGTTATTGTTTGTTAGCCCCGGAATTTAAAGGCTAATTATTAACTAAAAGTTAAGGGGGCTAAAAAATGTCTTATAAAAATAAATAAAAAGTTCTCTAATCATTCTTAAGATAAATTTAAAATTTTTGTGACAAAATTTCACAATTGTTAAATTTTGGATACGCGCTCTTGTTTGTAAGACAGTCAAAAAACAAAGAGCGCTCTTTAATCCTTAGGAGAAAACATGTCCAAGATCGGACTCTTGTCCCGTACGACCGTGGCTTTATCTGTGGCTGCGGCTTTTTCAATGCCCACAGTGGCGCTTGCCAATACGGCTCCTGTTATTCAAGCTCAAGACGTTATGGTGACGGCAACGCGTTCAGAGAAAGCTTTGGCTGACGTGAATATGTCAGTCTCAGTGGTGACTTCTGAAGATATTGCTCGCGCGGGTTACACCAAGAGTGTTGCAGACTTGTTGGAAACAACGGTACCGGGTTTGCGTGTTCGCAATGATGGCTCTCAAGGTTTAGACCGTATCACCATGCGTGGTGAAGACGCCTTCCGTACGCTTGTGATGGTTAATGGTCAACGTATTACGGAACAAAAGTCCATGTCTGGTGCACCGGTGTTGATCGATCCCTCTCAAGTAGAACGTATCGAAGTGATCCGTGGTCCTGCCTCTGTGCTTTATGGCTCAGATGCCATTGGTGGCGCTGTAAATATCATTACGAAAAAAGGTGCAGATAAACCTGTGAGCGCAACGGTTTCTGCTGGTTTTGATGGCGCGGCTGACGGTAAGGATGGCTCTGCAAGTATTAGTGGCTCTTCGAATGGTTGGAATTGGCGCTTAGGCGTGGCAGGAAAAGACTATGGTCTTTTAGATACGCCGATTGGTAAGGCTGAACACACCGAATTTAAGTCAAAGTCTGCGGATGCCTTCTTATCTTATGACATTGATCCTGATAAGACGATTGGTTTGACATTGAGCCATTACGATTTGGATTTCTGGACGGGTGACCAATCTGTACCTGCAGACGATTTTTGGGTACATGTGCCAGAGTGGAAGCGTACGCGTGGTGCAATTTTTGGAGAGTTTAAGAATATCTCCGATACCTTAAGCCGTGTTCGAATTGATTTGTCCCAAGAGCGAAATGCTAAGAAGATGGACAACCATGTATATACTAAGATGGCGGCTGGCCCGATTTTAGATCAATTGCTTCCCGAGAAGGTATGGCCAGATCAGATGAAGCCTATCTTAAACATTCCACTACCAGTCACTGTCGATAACTTTACCGACAATACAACTGATACTACGGCTTTGAGTATTCAAACGGACTGGAATATTAGCGATAGCCATTTTTTAATTACTGGCTACGAAATGGCTTATGATCAATTGGAGGCTGTAAGTAATAGTGTCATTGCTCCAAGTGTAATGGGGGGCATGAAGATTAAGGCTAATGATAAGTACGACGGTGATCAAACGCGACATGCCATATTTGCTGCGATGGAAAGCGTGATTTCTGAGGATTGGGTAGCCAACTACGGTGTCCGTTACACGTGGGTTAAGAGCAACATGGATATCCAATCTGATCCAGTAACCGTAGGTATGCCAATGGCTGGTTCCGGTACAAAAACATCAGCAGACAATTCAGAAGGCAAGGCTGTTTTTAACGCCGGTATTACGTATAACGGTTTTGAAAATCTTGTGCTACGTGCTAACTATTCACAGGGTTATAGAGCACCAATTTTACAAGAGCTCTTTATTGACTCTTTAATGGGTGGGCGTATAACCATTGCGAATCCAAATTTGAAACCAGAAACAAGTGACAATTTTGAAGTTGGAGTTCGCTATCAGAATGCTGGTTTATTAGTTGATACAGCAGTGTTCTATTCCGAAGCCGATAACTATATCACGGCAAGAGATTTAGGGCTGGGAACCCCAACCTTTATGTACGATAATATTGCAAAGGCCAAGACTTTTGGATTTGAAATGGCATCAAGCCTCCGTATGGGTGACTTTGAGCCGTATACAACAGTGACGCTAATGAGTCGTGAATACGAAAACAATGGCATCTCCTCTAAGAAGAGCGGTACGCCGAAGGCCAGTGCTCGTGTGGGCATTCGCTACTTTACCACTGCAATGAATGCTGACTGGAATGCTGATTTCTACGCAGTTACTCAAACGAAGAGTGAGGAGTGGGATTTCGAGAATGATAAATTGATGAGTCGTTATGGCGGATTCACAACCTATAACTTGACGGGTGGTGTTGCGTTTGGCCCTGGTAAAGCTTACCGTTTAGATGCAGGTATTTACAATATCGGTGATAAGCTCTATCGCTACAATGGCGGTAAAATGGATAACTTTGACCGAACTGTTTATGAACCGGGTCGTCATGCGGCTGTGAAGTTTACGGCAACGTTCTAATTGAGCTTGTCGTTAGTATTGGAAGTAGAAATAAAGAGTTCACTTTTAATACAGAAATCTAACAAGGGGCTTGTGACGATATCGAGCGGTCACAGGCCTTTTGTTTTTATGCGAGTGAAAGTAAATGGAAACGATTATTTCGAGTTATGAGTTAATTGGGCCAGCTGGCGTTGCTTTAATTCTGTTAGGCATCTACGCTGTCTATCGTGCCATTTGGCTCACGCTTTATCTCAATAGTGTTTGGAATAACTTCCGCAAAGATTTTTTAGAGATTGAAAAAGGCAAAAGCCAATGCCTGAGAAATCTTGATCGAGAAAATGCCAATCCTTTGATTCGAATTATCTATGACATTGTGGTTTCTCAAGCTGCTCATAGTGACAATATTCGTGGGGAAGTCGCTTATCTCTTCCACCGAAATTTTAAGCGCGTTAATAATGGTTTGATTTGGTTAAAAGTGATTAGCGTCATTTCGCCACTTTTAGGTCTTTTGGGTACTGTTTTTGGGATGGTTGAAGTCTTTCAGTCGCTTTCGTTTGCCCAAGTGCCGGATGCTGATGTGCTTGCGAATGGGATTTGGCAAGCGTTGATCACGACCGTGATGGGTCTATGCATTGCTATTCCAACGATGATGGCTTACTACGCTTTAGTCATGAAATTTAGAGGCATGCATATTGAAGCTGTCGAGCACAGCTTCCGAGCATTAAAAATGGTTCAAAAGTTGAAAAAAGAGCATGCTCAATTATTGGAGGATGATCACTAATGAATAATCCTTTTGATGTTGGAGGCTCTCCGTTAGATGAAGAGCCTCAAGTGGATTTGACGCCGCTCATTGACTGCCTGTTTATGCTCATCATCTTCTTTGTGTTGACGATGAGTTTTTCGCGTCCGGTTTTAGAAATTATTCTGCCTGAAAGCCAAACAGCTCAATCTCACAAGGCAGACCGTCAGGTGAGTGTTTATGTGACTTCTGATGGGCAGTATTTAATGAACAAAAAGCCAACGGACTTAAAAGCCATTGAGGCAGAGCTCGCAAAAAACGATAAGGCGATATTAAATATTCACATGGATGCAAAGGCAAGCTTCGATCGCTTTGTGCCTTTGGTGGACTTGGCTAAAAGTAAGAATGAAGGACGTTTTGTCATAAGTACGCAACCGAGTAAATAGTCATGAAAGAGATTCGACGCTGTCCAATTACAGGGCGTTTCCGAGCTAAGGAGTTGAGTCGAGATAGTTTCCACTCACCCGAAGAGCGTGATGCATCGCGTAAAGCCAAGGTCTTAACGGCAGTGGTAGCGGCAGCGTTTGCCTTTTTCCTTTTTGTTCATGTTCCGATGAAGATTGCTCAGCTCAATCAGCGATTAGCGATGCAAAATGTCGAAAAACCGACGCCAGATTTGAATATAAAGCGTGAACCGTTAAGGATTGAGAAAGATTGGGTTTTGATGACAATGCCTTCAAGTAGTTGGCAAATTACCGTAGAAGAACCTAAACCCGTCGAGGTTAAAAAGCCTGAAGCTAAGCCACAACTACCCAAACCAGAGGTAAAGCCAAAGCCACAGCCTAAACCCAAAGTAAAACCAGTGAAAAGTGCTGGTAGTGCAAAAGTGGTTGCTCCGCAAACAATGGGAGCGTCAAAAACAGTGACGCAAACGCAAATTGTTTTTGATGAAATCATCACTATTATTGAGCGTTATAAGCGATACCCCGATCGAGCTCGTTCTCAGGGTTTAGAAGGTCGGATTATGCTCGAAGTCAATATTTTGGCTGATGGTTCGATTGGTGACTATCAGCTTCAAAAGGGAGGACATCCTCTATTGCGCAGAGCGACACTTCAAGCAGCTAAACACCTTAAGGGAGTCCGAACGCAAGCCACTCAGGAGATGAAGCTTGTGATTCCCATTAACTACAATATTCAGTAAACAAAAATGGCACCAAAGTTTCGATTTTGGTGCCATTTTGTTTGACTTATTTTTTCTTAAGCGCTGCGTGCATTTTCTTAAAATCATTGAGCGCTTTTGCGGTATGCGTTTTCTTTTTCATCACATCAGACGGTGTGCCTTGGGCAACGACTTGTCCACCTTCGTAACCCCCTTCGGGGCCCATATCAATAATCCAATCGGCTTGGGCCATGATGTCAAGGTTGTGTTCAATCACTATGACGGTGTTACCAGCATCGACTAACCGGTGCAATACGGCAATGAGTTTTTCAACGTCGGCCATATGCAACCCTACCGTTGGTTCATCCAAAATGTAGAGTGTTTTGGGAGCACGGTAGCCACGACGCGTGACATCATCACGAGCCTTGATGAGCTCGGTGACAAGTTTGATGCGCTGAGCTTCGCCTCCCGATAGAGTGGGAGACGGTTGCCCGAGGCTTAGGTAACCCAGCCCCACGTCTTGCATCAGTTTTAAGGCATGAGCAACAGAACTTTGCGTGTTGAAAAATTCCACCGCATCGTCAATATCCATGGCTAAGGTTTCACCAATCGACTTACCTTTCCAGAGTACTTCCATGGTTTCTGCGTTGTAGCGTAAGCCGCCACAGGCTTCACAGGGAACCTTCACATCAGGCAAAAAGTTCATTTCAATGGTACGTAACCCCTGTCCCTCACAGTGCTCACAGCGTCCGCCTTTAACGTTGAAAGAAAAGCGAGAGGCATTGTAACCACGAGCTTTTGCTTCATTGGTTTCGGCATAGATTTTGCGAATCGTATCTAAAAAACCGACATAGGTCGCAGGGCATGAGCGAGGTGTTTTACCAATGGGTGTTTGATCCACTTCTAAGACGCGATCGATCCATTGAACGCCGTCCATACTTTCGCAAAGCTCTCCCTCATAGGGTTTCTTTTGTGAAAGTGCCTCACCGAGGGCTTTTAGTAAAACTCCTCTGGCAAAGCTACTTTTGCCGGAACCCGATACCCCAGTGAGCACCGTAAGACGCTCCAAAGGAATTTGAACCTTATCGGCCTTTAAGTTATTGAGATGAGGTTGATTGACGGTGAGCCAATGCGTTTCATCGTCAACTTTGCGTTTGGGTTTAAACGTATGGGCAATCGGTTGTCTCAAATAGCGACCTGTCAATGAGTTGGGGTCGGCCATAATGTCGGTAACATTGCCTTTAGCGATAATTTCACCGCCACGAACACCAGCGCCCGGTCCCACATCAATCACGTAGTCGGCTTCTCGAATTGTATCTTCATCGTGTTCGACGACTAAAAGGGTATTGCCTTTTTGAGTGAGCATTTTCATGGCATCAAGCAGCAGTCGATTGTCTCTTGGATGCAGCCCAATTGTGGGTTCATCTAAGATGTAGCAAACCCCTTGAAGGTTAGAGCCCAATTGACTGGCTAAACGAATGCGTTGAGCTTCGCCACCCGATAATGATGGGGCTGAGCGATCAAGCGTGAGATACCCAAGTCCCACCTCTTCTAAGAAAGCTAAGCGAAGACGAATTTCTTTTAATGCATCTTCGGCAATATCTGCATCACGCCCTTTAAGTTTGAGCTTGTCAAAGAAAGAGCGTGCCTCAGACACTGTTAAATGAGCAATTTCGGAGATGTTTTTGCCTGCAAAGCGAACACTTCGAGCCACTTCGTTCAAACGCTCTCCGTGACACGTTTGACAAGTCTTTGCCTGAGCATCCACCCATGCGTGTTCTTCACCGGTAGCCGTTTCATCAAAGCCCTCAATGAGTTGGCCGGTCCCAAAACAGGTGGGGCACCATCCCATTGAAGAGTTATACGAAAAGAGGCGAGGATCCAGTTCAGGGAAGCTACGAGCGCAAATGGGGCAAGAGCGATGCGTGGAGAAAATTCGTTCGGTATTTTCCTCGTCTAAAACACTGATCACACCTTTACCGATTGTGATGGCTTCTTGAAGAGCACGTTTGAGTGCTTTTTCATCATTGGGATTGACCTCAAGACAAGCAACGGGTAATTCAATGGTGTGATCTTTATAGCGAGCCAGTTTGGGAAAGTTTTCTGTAGAGACAAACTTACCATCAACACGAAGCTCTTTATAGCCCTTTTTATTCGCCCATTTTGCGAGATCGTTATAGATCCCTTTACGCTTCATCACAAGGGGAGCTAATACCCATAGAGTTTGACTTTTATAGTCGGTGAGAATTTCAGAGAAAATGGTTTCAAAGGATTTCGGAACCACTTCAACATCACAGTCCGGGCAATATTGATGGCCTAACTTCACATAAAGCAAACGCAAGAAGTGATAAAGCTCCGTCATGGTTGCAACGGTGGACTTACGACCGCCTCGAGAGGTACGTTGTTCAATTGCCACTGTTGGAGCAATACCCGTGATACTGTCGACATCAGGTTTACTGGCTGGTTGCACAATGCTGCGAGCATACGCATTTAAAGATTCCAGGTAGCGTCGTTGCCCCTCTTTAAAGACAATGTCAAACGCTAATGTTGACTTACCAGATCCTGAAGCACCAGTCACCACTGTGAATTTTCCATGTGGGATATCCACAGAGATATTTTTAAGGTTATGCTCCTTTGCACCTCGAATTTGAATAGCATCGGGCACAGTCACGACCGATGACGAAACGTTGGGAGCATCACTTGTGAAGTAGGGAGAGAACACTTTTTGTGAAAGCGTTTCTCGGTAAGCTTTTAGTGCCTTGCCCGTATAGGAGGTTGGGTGGTTTATGAGGCAATCTAAGGTGCCTTCTACAACAACACTGCCTCCATCTTCGCCGCCTTCAGGTCCCAGGTCGACGACCCAGTCTGCGCAGTTAATCACGTCAAGATTGTGCTCGATGATAATCGCAGTATTACCTCGATCAATAAGCTCTTGCAAAGACTGCATCAGTTTTTCAATGTCATCAAAATGCAGCCCCGTTGTGGGCTCGTCAAAGATAAAGAGATCGTTTTTCTTTGCTTGAGAATTCTTTTCAGCCAAAAAGCCTGCAATTTTGAGGCGTTGAGCTTCACCACCAGACAATGTAGGAACGGGCTGCCCCAACTTGAGGTAATCTAACCCCACTTTTCGCAAAGGTTCTAAGCGAGCTAAGACGGATTTGTCTTCACTAAAGAATTCACAGGCTTCAGAAACAGAAAGATCTAAAACTTGGGCAATGTTGAGTTCTTTATCATGGCGCTTTACGGTGATTTCTAAAATCTCTGGACGATACCGAGTGCCATTGCAGGCAGAGCATCTCAAATAAACGTCTGATAAGAATTGCATCTCAATATGCTCAAAGCCATTGCCACCGCAAACCGGGCAACGACCATCACCCGAATTAAAACTAAAGGTGCCGGGTTTGTATTCTCTCGCTTTCGCCGCATCCGTTTGTGCAAAGATGGTGCGAATGGCATCAAAGGCGCCAACGTAGCTTGCAGGGTTCGATCGAGTGGTTTTGCCAATCGGGGACTGATCTACAAATTGAACTGAATCAATATGTTCGTGGCCGGTTAAAGATTTAAAGGCCCCTGGGGCTTCAGTGGGTTCCCCCTTCGCTTTCATGAGAGCAGGAACTAAAACATTTTGAATCAGTGTGGACTTACCGGAACCCGAGACACCTGTGACGACATTTAAGCCCCCTAATGGGAAATGAACATCAACATTTTTTAGATTATGTGCTGTGACACCCGACAAGGTGATGGTCTTGTTGGAATCAAGGGCACGTTTTTCGTGCATGGCATTGATACGTTGACGTCCGCTTAAGTAGCGTCCTGTTAAGGTGTCAGCTTTAATTAGATCATTCGGGCGACCTTTAAAGACCACTTGGCCACCTTTTTCTCCAGGGCCAGGTCCCATATCAAAAATCGTATCGGCAGCAAGCATCACTTGCGGGTCGTGCTCAACGACAACTAGTGTATTCCCACTGTCTCGCAAGCGCGTCATGACTCGATTAATGCGGTCCATGTCGCGAGGGTGTAAGCCAATAGAGGGCTCATCCAAGACAAATAAGGTGTTGACCAAAGAGGTGCCTAAGGCCGTGGTGAGGTTAACGCGTTGAACTTCGCCACCAGAGAGTGTGCGGCTTTGTCGCTCAAGTGTTAGATACCCAACACCTACATCCACAAGGTAGCGCAGCCGAGACAAAATTTCTTCGGTGACAAGGCAGCCGGCTTCATCCATTTTCCCTTCAGCTTTTAAGGCTTCAAAGAAGGTTAAAAGTCGAGATAAAGGCAGTCTCATGAGGTCATAAAGATTAAGCCCGGGCATTGCAGCTAATTGCTCATCAGACCACTTGGCACCCACGGGGCGATGTCGTTGAAACGGTAGACCTTCTAGTGCGAGATCGGTTGCGTTTTTGCTACCAACACGCCACAAAAGTGCTTCTGGTTTTAATCGCGCACCGTGACAATCGGGACATTCTTGATAGTTGCGATAACGAGACAGTAAGACACGAACATGCATCTTATAAGCCTTCGTTTCTAGCCACTCAAAAAAGTGTTTAACACCGTACCACTGCTGCGTCCATTTGCCCTTCCAACCAGGCTCTCCATTGATAACCCAATGCTTTTCTTCTTCGGTTAAATCTCGATAGGGAACATCTAAACGGATGCCGTCTCGCTTAGCATACTTTTTTAAATCTTTAAGGCAGTCCTCGTTGGTCTTAGTATTCCAAGGCTTAATCGCCCCATCATTTAAAGAAAGGCTTTGATCGGGGATCACTAGATCGTAATCCACACCGATCACTCGACCGAAACCACGGCAGGTTTCACAAGCACCGAGTGGCGAGTTGAAACTAAACGTCGCATCGGTTGGACGACTGTAGTGAATATTGCAATCAGGGCAGGCCAATTGGTCGGTAAAACGCCATGCTTTTTCTTCTGTTTCGGTTTGTGCATAAACCGTAACGTAGCCCTTACCAAATTTAAAGCAGGTCTCTAGCGCTTCAATGCCACGCGTTTTCTCGGCTTTACTGGCACGGAACCGGTCGGCAACCACTTCGAGTTGTTGGGTGTTGGATGCTTCTTCGTGATAAAGCTTTGTAAAGCCTTGTGCAGCTAAAGACTGCTTAATTTCATCCAAACTCATGCCACTAGGCACCTTGATCGAAAAGGTGAAATAGAGTCGGGGATCGTTATGAAGCTTGGCAAGGTCAACGATTTTTTCCCAAGCGGATTGTGGGGTATCCGCTTGAATTTCACGTCCGCATTCTCTGCAAAAGAGATGGGCTTCACGAGAAAAAAGAAGTTTTAAGTGATCATTAATTTCTGTCATCGTACCCACGGTTGAGCGTGAAGTACGAACGGGGTTTGTTTGGTCAATAGCAATGGCTGGTGGCACGCCTTCAATACGATCGACTTGTGGCCGGTCCATACGGTCAAGGAATTGTCGTGCGTAGGGGCTAAAGGTTTCAACGTACCGACGTTGCCCTTCAGCGTAGAGCGTATCAAAGACTAAGGAACTTTTACCCGAGCCTGAAACACCAGTGACCACACTGATTTTTCCCGTCTCAAATTCCACATCAAGGTTTTTGAGATTATTTTGTTTGGCTCCGAAAATTTTGATGTTTTTATTGATCACGATGAATTCTCTACACAACAGATACGAAAGGCCAACGCAAATAAAAGTGCGCAGTAAGAACTGATTTTAAAGGGGATAAGGAATGTTTGGTATGTACGGTTGATAGAGTCAATTAGGGGGATAGAGACGGATTATTGAACTTCAAAGAAGGGTTTGAAGAAGTGTTGCCTTTTAGCAACATAATAAGAAAAATGTAAGAAAGTTTGTTGACGAATGATCTACGGGGGGGGCATTATGTGAGTGTTTTCTTATTGATTTGGAGAAAAATCATGAATAACACATACAAAGTTGTCTTCAACAAAGCACGTGGTGTTTTGATGGTGGCAAATGAAATCACAAGTTCTGTACAAAAGAAGGGTACAAAGACAGTAGTGGCAGCTGCGGTTGCAACTGCTGTTGCGCTGGCCTCCGGTTCCGTGATGGCCAAAACAAGTGACTTAGAATCCACGGTCGACCAAAAAGTTCAAGCCAATGATTGGGGTGGCTTGGCTTATGTGTACAATCAGACGAAAACCTACGACAAGATCAACTATTCCAACAATACGATTAAAGCCATTGCCAGCGGCGGTGAACAAGTGGCACTCTATGGTGCTGTTGGCTCGCTGTACATGTCTCAATTGACAATCAGGGACAGCCAATTTGTCGGTAACCACTCCACCATTGATGCAATTGCAAAGACTGCCGGTACGGACAGCAATAACACCAACACCATTAGCGGTGGGGTCATCATGATTAAAAACGGTGCCAATCACTTTGTGGATACCGTGTTTAAGGACAATACCGCAGAATCGACGGTAAAGGGTGATATTGGTGCTTTAGTTGCCGGTGGCGCCATCTATCAAGATGCTGTCATTAATACGCAAGACGGTACGAAGGAGTCCGCTTTGGTGATTGAAGTGACAGAAGGCAAGGATATTGCCTACACGGGCAACAATGTCACTAGCGCAACACCAGATGTCTACTATGGTCTCTACGGCACGGTTAGCACCTCTGCTGGTGGTTTTTTGTTCTTAGACCGTAAATCTTCTACCGAGTTCCGCGTGGGTAAAGATGCGACGTTACACATTGGTGATGCTAATAGCACAGGCAATATGGACAGCATTGCATCAGCTATCGTAATTGATAACGACAAGTCTAATTTAACTGGTTTCCAAAAGACCGGTCTCGGTACGTTAGAAATCAACTCCTCGTTAGACAAGTTCTACGGTACGGTAAAGGTCGCAGAAGGTACGATGGCTGTGACAAAGGCTTGGACTGTTATGAACGAGTTAGATGTCGCTGAAGGTGCAACATTGACGACAGGCGACTTGACGTTGGGCAACTCTCCTAAGTCCTTGACATGGAATGGTAAGGAATACAAGGAAGGTGACGGCAAGCTTATTACGACCTATGGTCAATTAACGTCTTCCGGTACGGTCACTGCTAAGAACGTTGCTTTAAATAACAAGGAAAACACACTCACGGTCCAAGCAGGTTCCTTCGCGTTAGATAACTTGTCTATCAAGGACGGTAAGGTGGCTGTTGAAGGCGGTACGATGGACATTAACGGCACTGTTAAGAACGAGAATGGTACGTTCGGTATGACCGGAGGTGTGTTAAAGGCCAACGGTGCTGTCGTGTTCAAAGACTTAGGCAAGGAAACCGTTGCTTTGAACGAAGCTGTTTTTGAAAAGACAGATCTCTCAGGCGGTTCTGTTGACGTGAAGGACTTCACGGGCGAATACAACCTTGCTATGTTGGATAAACTCACCCAATTGATGGGTGGTGCTAGTGTGGCTTTGCGCAATGGTCAATTAGTGGACTCTGAAGCTACCTTGGATAAGGTGGTTGATGCTCACGCAAACGCAGCTGGTGAACAAGTTAGCGCGGAAGTTGGCGCTGATAAGAAGATCACAGTGGCCAACGGCAATGACGCTAAGGTTTCTTCTATCCTTGTTGAAGGCGAAAAGGCTGAAGCTGCTGAAAGTTTTGAACTCCAAGGTGGTAAGTTCACATTAGCCGGTAGTGATAAGGCAGGTACGGAACTTGTTTCCGGTAACTTGGCTGAAGACTTTAAGGTCAATGTGGCCGATGGCGCTGAATTGGTGTTGGGCTTTGACGCAGACTCTAAAGGTCAACTCTCTCATACTGTGAGCGTTGCTCAAAACGCTGAAATGACGGTTGAAGCCGGTCAGTTTAATATCGCTCATGTAGAAGCTAACGGTACGGTTAACGTTAATAATGCCTCCACGTTAGTAGCCGACAAGTTAACAGGTAACGGAACGGTTTTAGTTGGTAACGAAGCCACAGCCGGTAAGCTCTCTGTTAAGTCCTTAGAAGGCATGACGGGTACGTTGTTTGTTGACCCGGTTTGGAAGGACGACGCAGCTCTCAACGTTGTGGGTAACGCTTCTCACCTTGAAATTGCTCAAGTGGGTAAGGATGGTTTAACAGCAGAAGTCATCGCTGGTCAAAACGCTTTGGTTAGCTTTGGTGCTACCTCTGAATCCGCTGCTCAAGCCTTCGAAAGCATCGCTTCGGCTCAAGGTTTAAGTTGGGGCAAGGACAACATCACAGCAGCCGCTTATGTTGACGGTACCTTGGCATTAGGTACGGGCGGTCTTGTGGTTGACGGTAGTTTAACTGCTCCCCAAGCAGCAACAGCAGGTACGGTGACGGTTGCTAAGAACGGTATGTTCATGCTCAACCAAGCCAATACAGGCAAGGCTGTCGTTGATGGTGCTATTTCTTTAGCTGAAGGTAGCTACCTTGGTGTTGTCAACGCAACGGAAGGTGCTTTTGATTTAGCTACGGGTACAGTGACGGACGCAGGTGCTACAGTTGTGACGGATAACCCGTTTATCGTTGGTGCATTGGATGCTGATAGCAAGAAGGTCACGACCAGCTTGGATAAAGAATCTGGTCTTGGCGCATTAGCCTCTACGGGTATCCAAGCAATGACGCGTCATGCTGACTTCGTGATGGCCGAAACAGTGGCTGATCGCACGTCGATTGACCAAGATCTCCAACCGGGTATGAACCTTTGGGCTACGGTTCGTGGCGAACGCTATGAATCCACGGAAATGGATAACGGCGGTACATTCCGTTCTGATATGGGTTATGGCACCTTTGGTGCAGATATGGCCTTGACGGATACGATCACGGCTGGTGCTGCTCTCCAATACGGTAAGGGTTCTTTGCGTAGCGATGTTTCTTCTATCCACAATGACATCGATAACTACGGCTTCACGTTCTACGCTACGAAGTCTTTCGGTCCGGCTAAGGTTGTTGGCGAATTGGCTTACTTGCAATCTAAGAACGACGTAACGTCTTCTCAAACAGCATTGAACCAAGAAGTTGATGCGAAGATCTACTCAGCTGGTGTTCGCGCTCAATACCAATTGACGACGGAACACTTCCAATTTGTTCCGAGCATTGGTGTTCGCGTTTCTCAATTGAAGACGGACGCTATGGATGTAGGTTCTGTCAAGGTTGATGACCAAGAACAAACGCTTGTTCAATTGCCAATCGCTATGCGTATCAATGGCTACGAACAAAGCGCAAGCTCTGGTTGGATGGTAGCTCCGAGCTTCAAGGTGGCCTTTGTTCCGACGTTCGGTGACAAGGAAATCTCTGTGCTTGGTCACGACCAAGACGTGATTGACACGACGCCAGTGAGCGCAGACTTCGGTATCCGCGCTAAGAAGGGTAATGTGTTGCTTGACGCTAACTTCATTGTTGGCGGTGGCAAGGACGGTACATCTTCTGTCGGCGGTAAGGTTGGTATGAAGTACGTCTTCTAATTAGCCTTTAGTTGACAGAAACGCCGTCTCATAATTGAGATGAACTATGTCCCCTTTGGTAGACCTCTACCGGAGGGGATTTTTTAATCAACTTTAGCTGTAAAAGCGATTGGGGATAAAGCACGTTTAGTATGGTCAATTACTGATCGTTGAATCTTCTGTTGAATGCTATAGAAATGTTGGCTTTTGGCAACAAAATGAGACAAACGTAAGAAAGTTTGTTGACTAATAAATGATGGGGGGGGCATTATAGAGCTATTGGATAGTTTTACCTGATGTGAAAGGAAATATTATGAGGAAGACATTACTAGCTATGGCTGTATTAGCTACAACAGTCTCAATAAACTCGATTGCATTGGCAGCTACCACACATATAAAAGTTGGTCAAGATCAATTATTCGAAGATAGCATCGACTATTCGGGTTCTAATGATTACGGTATTTATGGAAACGGTATTGGAACTTCAGGAACTTTTACCGGTGATAAAATTTCGATCAAATTAAGCTCTGAAGGTAAAAATTTAACGGGTATTTATGCTGGTAATGGAGCGAAATTAAGTCTTGGAGATAGAGGTACGACTCAATTAAATATCAGCGTAACAGATAAATCGAGAAAGAGTGGTTTATTTCCGTGGGCTGTTTGGGTTGATGGTAACAAAAATAGCCAATTTACAGGGGGAGAGCTGACTTTACAAGGTAAGAGCGTTTCTATATCGGCTAGAGGAAATAATCAAAGCTGGGTTCGTGCTATTCATGTAGCTAGTAACTCAATGACTCCCACCTCATCATCGAAGCTTTTTATTGATGCAGATACTATAAATATTGTCGCTACTGCAGATGGAGAAAAACCTCAAGAGCTTATTGGAGTTAGTGCGATGAGCAGGGGGGAAGTTTATATAACAGGCAATACTACCATTATTGCAGATGATGCAATTTTAGCGAGAGGAGAGGCAATCGTTTCTATTAATGCAGATAGAAAACATACGACTGTGATTTCTGGTGATATTAATTTTAATTATGACGGATCAACTTCTGGATCAAAAGTTGATGCAAGTGTTGAGATCGGTTTGAGTGGCAAGGACTCTGTTTGGAGAGGCAATACAAAGGTAACATGGAGTGCTAAAACAGATGATAAGGGTCAGATCGTTCCGGTAGATCCCAACCAATTAGAAGTTGATCAACTTAGATTAACAATAACAGATAAGGCAACCTGGATACCAAGTGTTGTAGAAGAGTATGGTACAACCGGCGATGCTGTTGGTGTAATTTATACGAAGCTTAACCAACTGCTACTCGATGATGGGAATATCAATATAACTGATAAAGTCTCTGTTGTAGTTGAAAATATGACGGGTACAGGTACCATCAACCTCGCTACGGATGGCACAACCGCAGGTAAGTTCAACGTTGAAGATGCCGACAAGAATGCTTCTTTGAGTGTCAACTTAATGGATACCAAGCTTGAAAAGCAATTGACAGCCGATGAAATCAACGCAGATCAAGCTAAGAAGTTAATGGCTAATGTTGGTGGTAAGGATGCCGATGGTAAGAACGTTGTTGCCACGTCAACAGCAGTACCTGAAGGTATGGTTAATCCCGCTTTCGGCATTGACGCAGCAGGTAAGACTCATGAAGCTTCTGCCAATACCTTAATGCAATCCTCTTTGGAATTGGCCTCCGCTGCTCCGCTTGCCTTGAACCGCATCATGATGAACGATGTTCGTAAGCGTTTGGGAGATATCCGTACGACAGAAGGCACGCACGGTGCTTGGGCTCGTTACGATGGCGGTAAGCTCTCCGGCGAAGGTGGTTTGGAAAACGATTTCCACACGGTTCAAGTGGGTATCGATACTGTTCCGACTGCAGACTCCGCACGCATGGGGGTTGCTTTCAGCTACACGGATAGTGATGCTGAATACGCTCGTGGTAGCGCCGATATGAAGGCTTACAGCATTGCTATGTACGGTACGAAGGTATTTGACAACGGTATGTTTGTTGATGTCATCGGTCGTATGGGTACAGCAGGCTCTGATTTGACGGTTGATGGTCAACACAAGGGTACGTTAGATAACGTGGTCTTAGGAGTGTCTGGTGAATTTGGCTGGCGCTTTGATGTCACCAATAGCATGTACATTGAACCGCAAGCTGAATTGAGTTATGCCTATGTCAATGGTGATAAGTTGACGTTAGGTACGGCTGAATACGACGTTGACTCTGTTAACAGCTTGTTAGGTCGTGTTGGCTTTGCTGCTGGTTTGAAGTGCCCGAGCGATATGGGTAACGTCTATGTTCGTGCTTCTGCTGTGCATGAATTCTTAGGTGACTCTAAGATCACAGGTGCCAATGCTGGTCACACCAATGTCTACGAAATCGACGGTAAGGACACGTGGGTTGAGTACGGTCTTGGTGCTAACTTCAACGTAACGAAGAGCACGTACATGTGGGCTGACGTTGAACGTACAAGCGGTGGTGCTCTTGATGAAGATTGGCGTGCCACGGTTGGTGTCCGTTACGCTTGGTAATCTTCAACTTGCCGGTTAATAACTGGTAATGAAAAATAAGGCCTTGTCTAGTAACACTAGACAGGGTCTTTTGTTTTTTGGTGGGCCAGACAGGGCGCTCTGCTGGTGGAGAAAGTCCACCGTTTCAACCCGGCGATGGGGTAAGAAGCAGCGACACGGCAAGGACGTCTTGGTAACAAGGAGTCTGGAGGAAGTCGATAGCAAAACGCTAGCTCGGCGAGTAGAAATCGAATATGAGCCCCTTATGTAGGATAAGAATCCCATATTTTCCAAAGTCTCTTAATAGCGAGCTAGGGAAAAACAAGAGTAAGAGAATTGAGCAAGAGAGGTCTTGAGGTTTTCAACTTCTGGAACTCCGTTAATAATGGCCGTTGCCCAATAATGATTCAACATGCGTAAGAAAGGTTCAAGTTATTGCGAGTTGGGAATCCGATATAACTTTTTCTTATGGATTTGTGTGCTAGTACACATATTTCACAACTCATGATGTAAGACCGTCGTCGTAAAAAGAGATAGATTTAAATCCTTTTAAACAATACGTTGCGTATAACTGTGAACAAAATTAAGAGTGATGTTCTTGAGTTTTAGAAAGCTGAGCAGTCTTTCTTGTAATAAATTTGAAGATAAGGTTTTTGAGATTACTTTGTTCATCCTCGAAAATTTTGATCTTTTTATCGATTACGATGAATTCTCTACACAACAGAAACGAAAGGCCAACGCAAATAAAAGTGCGCAGTAAAAACTGATTTTAAAGGGGATAAGGAATGTTTGGTATGTAGAGTTGAGAGAGTCAATTAGTGGAATAGATACCGATTATTGAACCTTACAGAAGAGTTTGAAGAAGCGTTGCCTTTTGGCAACAAAATGAGAAAAATGTAAGAAGAATTGTTGACTAATGATCAATGGGGGGGGGCATTATGTAAGAGTTCTTTTACTCAATTTGGAGTTGACGATGAAAAAATCTTTATTGGTTAACGCAGTTTTATGTGCGTTAGGTAGTGTTGGAATTGTTGTCAATGCACAAACTATTGATGCAACTACTAGTGATTACACTAATAGTGGAAACGTGATTCTTTCCGGAGAAAATGAAGTCATTAATGTTCAATCTGGTCACTCTGTTACTTTGTCTGGTCCTAAAATAACGATTAACGTTGAAAATAGAAAAAACGCAGAGGTTAAGGGGGTTCGAGCTGGCTCGGGAAATTCAAATGTTACTAATAGAATTATCTTAGGTTCTAATAAAACAGAAACTGTATCTGTCAATGTAGACAACACGAAAGCAAACTCTCTTACCTCAGGGATTATTGCTCAAAAAAATGGTTTGATTGAAGTTAACTCAAATAACTTTATTGTTGATGTACAGGGTAATCAAGTTAAAGATACTTATGGAATAAGTGCCCAAGGCTTTGGGGGAAAGGAGGATCCTTTACTTTCTAAGCTAGTTGTTAATGCAGAAAATACTGTAATCAATGTTTCTGGGAATCCCTCAGGTTCCGCAGCTATTATGGCTTACGGCAGAGGCCATGTGCAAATCAATGGGAATGTTGAAATAAACACAGATGAGAATGCCAACAGCTATGCAATAGTATCTCGCAGTTGGAGTTTAGTTCAAATTAATCCTAATGGAGGTGCTAGCGTCAAAATGAACGGTAATATCGCTTTTGCATATAACGAAGCGACAGCGGGTACACCAATTGATGCTAATGTAATAGTCAATTTAGATACCCCAGATTCATATTGGCATGGTAGCTCAGAAGTAGCGGGAAATCCTCCGGTGGGTAAGGATAATGTAACTGGAATGGAGTTACATATTAGTAATAAGGCAAAATGGATTACCGATGCTCCTAGCTTTATCAATTCATTACAACTTGATGAGGGCACTATTAATATCACGAATGATAAAGCGATTATTGATGTTGATTATTTATCAGGGCACGGTACTGTAAATCTTGCAACGGATTTGAAAGCTTCTGAAGGGAAACAAGCTGGTACTCTCATTGTTGAAGCTGCTGATGAAAAAGCATCTTTAAATGTCAACTTGATGGATACCAAGCTTGAAAAGCAATTGACAGCCGATGAAATCAACGCAGACCAAGCTAAGAAGTTAATGGCTAATGTTGGTGGTACAGATGGTAAGAACGTCGTATCCACGTCAACAGCTGTACCTGAAGGCATGGTTAATCCCGCTTTCGGTGTTGATGCTGAAGGTAAAACCCACACAGCTTCTGCTAATACTTTGATGCAATCCTCTTTGGAATTGGCTTCTGCAGCACCGCTTGCCTTGAACCGCATCATGATGAACGATGTTCGTAAGCGCTTGGGCGATATCCGTACGACGGAAGGCACGCACGGTGCTTGGGCTCGTTACGATGGCGGTAAGCTCTCCGGCGAAG
>Red_p2__coassemble_410_pt1 | contig 28129 bp, 23 predicted proteins | sample Red_p2__metabat2_low_PE_016 | metagenome-assembled genome bin Red_p2 | reverse complement strand
ACGACAATAGTGACGATATTGATCATCCGTAGATGTGTAAAAGCCTGACATTTGTCACTCCTTTGATGACTCAAAAGGTGTCAACTTTTTTCAGGCTAAGACATGTTGAGCGAGGGCTTTGGCAAAAGCACTACCAAGACCGCTTGAAGCTCCTGTAATAATGGCAAGTCCTGTCATAGTTATTGACAAATTGGTGTTGTTTCTTCGACAGTGTCAGTTTTATGAGTTCCGTTGGCAGCGTAAAGATTATTGATGGCTGATCTTACGAGATACGGAATAGCATCGTTAAATTGGTTGCAGTGAGATTCATGGTTCACTGTTGCTGTATAAACGGGCACCTTATCATTTTTTTCAAATAGTTTTAGAGTAAGACTTCTCAGGTAAAGCTGTGTGTTTTTCGCGTGATTGACCCAAACAGTACGCATTCCTGCGTGCCCAATGTAACCGTATTTTGGATGCCATACCATGGGGCCTGGAACCATCATCGGAACCTCTTCATACTCTTGCACAACACGAGATCGTTTTAAGGACCAGTCAATTGTCATTTTGTAGTCAGCGTTGTGTTTGTCACCGACGGGTTCAAACTTGGCTACATAAAGCAAAGCTTGTACTTGTTCCTTAATGGCCTCATAGGTAGGGTCCATTTTTTCTGAACTTTTGCCGGGGATGATACTAATTGTCTGTCCCCAATCTGGCATTGGACGATACTCAGTGCTATCGAGCGATGGTGATAGAGATAGGCGAGAGGAGATCGCGACGTCAGTTGATACCATCGGAGTTGAGCAAGCAGAGAGTAATGTTGCAGCTATTAGAGTAGCAATAACCTTACAAGACCCTGCAAAACGTATCACACGCATATGTCCTCCGAAAGGGGAATTTTTAAGGAATTGATAGTGGGAGTGTTATTATCAAAAGCGATGAAACCCGCATCAATTTGACCTTGGTCTGAATGTCGCCAATCTGGAATAACCCAACGAGAAAGCTTTCCATCGATTGGGTATGAGCCAGGACGGTGAGTGTGCCCGTGTATAACGCCATCTAGATCAATAGGGCACGAAGCAAGAATACTTTCTGCAACGACATCCATTACAGCAACACTTTTATTATTTTTTTGAGTTTTGCTCTTGTTTCGAGCGTTTCTTGCTATTTCAAGTCGTTTCGACAATGGCAATCTTAATATGAGCCACTGCCACCATGGATTTCTAACGCGGGCTCGAACCTTCTGATAGTCGATGTCTTTTGTGCACCAGAGATCTCCGTGTGAGAGAAGATACTTCCGTTCTTGAATGGTAGCAATCGTTGGATCGGAGATTAAGTGAGCGTGACAAGCATTCGCAAACCGTTGCCCGAGCATAAAGTCTCGATTACCATGCATGAAATAAACTTTATGCTGTTGAGAGAATTCCTTAATTAGAGAGATAAAGTCCTGAGCAGTCTCTACTGCATCATCGCCAACCCAATAATCAAAAAAGTCACCAAGGATCACTAGTTCTTCATAGCGATGGGCTATATTGGACAAAAAGTGAGCAAATGCCTTCTGGTCACCTTGACTCGATGTGTCAAGGTGCAAGTCTGAGATAAAACATGGAGAGGTTAAAAGTAACTCCACTTGCTCAGTTTCAGAAACAGGGGTACGGAAAAGCGTCAACATAAAGGATTCATTTGATCTAATCAACCAAGTGTACAAGGAAACAGAGGTAAACGTCATCGTTTGGATACAAAGTGAGAGCGAATGTCTTTTATAGAGAGTCGAAACTGGTAAATAAAACCGTGATCAGTTAGGCCATGAGGGGTAAAAAGCATTATTTTCTGATGAGTGTCATAAACTCCCTGAACTTAACACTATTTTACGGAGATACCCCAATATCGGGTGGTGGTATATCACCCTAAAATAACTTCCTAACGCCACTTGAGGGTTCTCCTGAGAGTCTTCAAGTGGCTAACGATTAAATTTTCATGGAGACTTTCCTATGACTTGGACAATGTGGGCCGCTTTGATTGTGGTTTGTGGCACGGTCTACGGACTTTTAAAGCGCTATGAAACGCGCTTAGTGTTGCTCACTGCAGGCTTTTTAATGTGCTGTTTGTCGCTTGATCCGTTTGCGGCATTCCAACAGTTCGATGCTTCCATGACCAAGGGTTCCTTGATCATCGTAATCTGTTCCGCAATGGGTTTTGCTCAAGTGATGAACATCACGAAGTGTGACTTGCACTTGGTTTCACTTTTAACGAAACCATTGAATAAGCTCGGTATCTTCTTGTTACCGTGCTGTATGATCGTTACCGGTATTGTCTCTCTTGCCATTTCTTCTTTGGCAGGTATGTGTGCAGCTATTGGTCCGACGATTTGTGCATTGATGATCCGTGCTGGCTTCCGTCCGGCTATGGCAGCTGCTACGGTTGTTGCTTCTACGCTTCCGTCCTTCTGGTCTCCGGGGTCTTCTCACAACGGCTTTGTTGCCAAGCTTGCTGAATGGCCGATTATGGACTACCTCACATACACGGGCGTTCGTACGGGCATGATCTCTATCGCTTGTATCGTCTTCATGGTTGCCGCTTGTTTGATTTTTGGTGACTACAAGAAGGGTGGTTTCCAAAATGAAGGCGTTCATGAAGCTGAACAAAAGGTTGAATTGCCTGAAAATCCGAATTGGCTCTATGCATTTGCTCCGCTTTTGCCGGTTGTTTTGCTCTTTGTGATGGCCGTTTGGTTCTCTCACATCAAGATTTCCGTGGCTACCGCCATGTTGATTGGTGTGATCTACACGTTGATCGTTACGCGTTATAACCCTGCTGAATTAACGAAGAAGTTCTTCGACGGTATGGGTCGTGGCTACGGTAACATCTTGGGCTTGATCATTGCTGCTGGTGTGTTCGCTGCTGGGTTGCGTAGCTGCGGTGTGATCGACGTTTTCGTTGAAGCCTTGAAGGGTTCTTCTGAACTCGCTAAGCTCGGTGCTGCCGTCGGCCCTTACGTTTTGGGTGTGATGACGGGTTCTGGTGACGCTGCTGCCTTCGCATTTAACGAAGCTGTGACGCCTCATGCTGCCGCTTTCGGTTTGACGATTCCTGACTTGGGCTACTTGGCTAGCTGTGCTGCTACGTTTGGTCGTGTGTCTTCTCCGTTAGCTGCCGGTGTGATCGTTATCTCCGGTATCGCTGGTGTCTCTCCGATGGAAGTCATCAAGCGTTCTGCTCCGGTTCAAATCTGTACATTAGCTTTCTTGTTCTTCATTAGCTAAGCTAACTCAGATCTTTGATCAAAAAAGCGCTATCGAGGTAAAACTTGGTAGCGCTTTTTTTTCTTTCTATGATCCATTCTTTTGTTTTCAAGCAAAGACGAATTAAAGTTTATTTTGCATGAGTGCTTCAATTGAAAAGATAAATGAGTGAAGATCTATCTAGGCGACAAAGAAATGTTCTCATTTCAAGATCTGAGGCTTACTTCACTATATTTATGAGAAGCTTGAAGGTTAAAGAAGATCATGAAGTATGTGAGTACTGAAGAGAAAAAAGCCGTCAGTTCATATTTATTAAACTGACGGCTTAGTTGTCTCAATTAAGAATTAACGGTTGTCGTAATCATCAATTGGGATGTATTGAATTTGTTCATGATCCTTAAAGACTTTAGGTTCAGGCAATTCAGGAATTTTATCTGGAATGACAGATTCTGCTTTACCAAGAACTTTTTGAAGTTGGTCTTGGTCGAGCTCTTTACACCATTTACCAACGACAATTGTCGCAATACCGTTACCAACAATATTCGTTAACGCACGGGCTTCGGACATAAAGCGGTCAATACCCAAAATTAAAGCTAAACCTGCGACAGGGATGTGTCCAACAGCAGACAGCGTTGCTGCAAGAACAATGAAGCCAGAGCCGGTGACGCCAGCAGCTCCCTTGCTTGTTAATAACAAGACTGCGAGTAGCGTAATTTCTTGCATCAGTGTCATTTGTACATCACAAGCTTGAGCAATAAATACTGCAGCCATTGTTAAATAGATGGCGGTACCGTCAAGGTTGAAAGAGTAACCCGTAGGTACGACAAGGCCAACAACGGACTTACTTACACCTGCTTTTTCAAGCTTTTCCATGATACGGGGTAAGGCGGACTCTGATGAAGACGTTCCTAAAACAATGAGAAGCTCTTCTTTGATGTAGCAAATGTAGCGCCATACGGAAAAGCCGGCATAGCGACAGATTGCACCAAGCACGACAAAGATAAAAAGGAAGCAAGTTAAGTAGAACGTTCCCATCAGTTTGGCAAGCGGTAAAAGCGAATGTAGACCGTATTTACCAATGGTAAAGGCCATTGCACCAAAGGCACCAATGGGAGCGACTCGCATGATCATATTCACGATTTGGAATAGGATGTGTGAGCTTTTTTCGATGATGTCAAAGATCAAAGTGCGACGTCCCCCAAATCGTTGGAGAGCTACGCCAAATAAGATGGAGAAAAAGAGAACTTGAAGGATGTTGCCTTCTGCAAACGCGCCGACAACAGTCTCAGGAATGATGTGCAAGAAAAAGTCAACAGTCGAACCAATCTTGTCTCCAGATGTATACATCGATACAGAGGCTGTGTCTAATGAAGCTGGGTCAATATGCATTCCAGCACCGGGCTTGATGGTATTGACTAGAATCAGACCAACGATTAATGCAATCGTACTAACCACTTCAAAATATAAAACAGCTAAACCTCCGGTTTTACCGACTTTTTTCATATCCTTCATGCCAGCAATGCCGACGACGACAGTACAGAAAATAACCGGAGCGATGATCATTTTGATCAGTTTGATAAAACCGTCTCCGAGTGGCTTCATAGAAGCGCCAAGATCGGGGAAGAAGTAGCCAAGTGTGATACCAGCGATAATGGCACAGATTACTTGGAAGTACAGAATACTGTAAATAGGTTTTTTCATTTTTTGCCTTGGATGTCGTAGTTAATGTCCCAAAAAAGGGGCACCTATTCGAGGCACCAAGACTTGATTTTAGATACGGGTTGGTACACAGACATTGACTTGTATCAGGGTAAACCTGAATTGCCATTTCAAAGATGTTAATTTTTAGGTGAAATTAAGGATGAGGTTTTGTAACTAATTGATTGTTAATGAGTTTGTTGTGATTAAAAGTATCTAGGTAAAAGTGACTACATTGGCAAGAAAAAACCACCTCAAACCGATTTGGTTTGGGGTGGTTTCGATTTATCAGTGTCAGATTCTAATTATTTAGTAAAGAGCACTGTATCCATGGCAACGAAACGCAGACAATTGCAAAGGCCACGTAAGTACGTATCGGTGACGCAACCTGGGATGCCGAATTGGGCAACTTCATGGGCCTTGAAGCTTAAGACTGCATCGACAATACCGTCACCATCGACGTCGTCGAAGCGCACTGAGACGGGCTTAGCTGGGGCATTAACGCTTTCCTTCTTGCCTGTAAAGCCCAAGCTCCAATAAACCGTTTCGATATCTAAGCCTTGAACATTAAATTCGGGGCTACCGTAAAGTACAACTTCAACAAGACTTTCCTCATCGGAAACACTCAAAGAGTCAGCTTCAACGCTCATCATGTGAACATTAATTGCATCCAAGAGGGCATCATAGACGGTGTCCATTGTGTTGCATTCTTCGCACGTGAACATACCCAACGTCTTTTTAGCCTCTTCAACGCTTTGCGTGCGGGCTTTTTCAATGACGGCGGCAGTGCGAGCAAAGACATCGGCATTGTAGAGTTGTTTAACGCGAGTAACACCGGGTAATAAACCACGGTTAAAGTTCGTTAATTCGCCAACAGTGGCATAGATGTGGTAGCTGCGATCTAAGTCGAAGTCCAAGAATTCGGGCTTCAAATGGAAGTGATTTTCACGAGCCTCTTCAAGCGTCATCCATTGATAGCCTTCAGGGATGATGCCAGACATGGGGAACCAAGGAATATAGACGCCGGTGTCTTGGTAGCTCGTGCAACGATACATCGTGTTGTAAAGAGGTTCGTCTTGTAAATCGACAACCCAGCTTTCTCGCGTTTGAGAACGAGAAATATCACGAGCAGAAACGTGGAATGCATCTTCCTTACCGTCACCACGCGTTGCATAAGATTCGTAGCAGGTCAAACCTAACACTTCGATGACATCTTCAACACCCATCGGTTGGGCCGGCGGCAAAATTTCCGGATAGTGAAGTTCATCCTTGTAATAGTCGCCCGTAATTTTCCACCAACCCAAGCGCATACGATAAGACTTGGTTGGAGCGTGGCGGTTTTCATCACTTTGATAGGCCATAGCAAAGTCAAAGTCGCTGTAATCGCCTTCAACAGCAGGCGTATAACGACCCTTTTCAATGGCGTATTCAATCAAACCAGGGGAGGCGATGACGTTTTCCTTATCGTTGATGTCAACATGGCGAATAGCAAGCATGTTAGAGATCAACATCACTTGGTCATCGGGGACGCGCTTGGCCACGTAGTGGTGACCCTTGACGACGTTAAGAACCCAAGCTTCGTCCTTGCTAGCAACCGTATAGTTACGGGCGCTACCAAAATAGCCATATTCGTCCAAAAGCTTTGCAGCAATTTCCATTGCTTCACGGGGCGTACGGGCGCGTTCAGCCATGACACGACGCAATAAAAAGCCTACGCCACCGTCCTTTAAGCCTAAGGAAGCTTCGTCAGGATCGTCTCCGTCAAAGGAGCTACCACCACCATTTGAGCAAATAGCTAAGCCAGCTTCGTTTGCATAGCCTTGGTCGAAGGAAGAACCATCGATTTGAAGCATGTTAGACCAATAGGTCGTGAGAGTTTCTTCAGCTTGCGGAACACTTGCGCGACCAGGTTCAGCCGTTAACATTTCGCCAGCAACATGTTTGCCACCTGGGCAATAAAATTGTTGATGCATGACACGGCCACCGGCATCCTCATTATGGCCAAGGATGACACGACCCGTCTTGGATACGGCTTTACCGACAATCACAGTGGTACACATTCGATATTCTCCCTAAAAGTGGAAAAAGATTCAATCGATAATAGTCACCAAACGCAAACAGAACAAGTTAGGGGAGAGTATCTTTTGACAAGAAACAGAGATGTAGGGGTATTTACATTTAAATGTACTAAAGCTTGAGGGTTAACCCGAAAGGATTAGAGGGTTTACAACTGAGCAGAGGGAAATTTGGGAATGTTCCCACAAGAAAGAAAATTGCCCATAAAGGAAATCCCAAAAGCCTTTAGGGCTTTTGGGATTGTCTGGCGCGCCGGGTAGGATTCGAACCCGCGACCCCCTGGTTCGTAGCCAGGTACTCTATCCAACTGAGCTACCGGCGCGTTAGACTGTTATTATGCACTATAAAAAATAAAAATGCAAATTTTTTGATGCCAAAGCATTAAAAAGTGTGATCAAACAGTGACTCGGAAATATCTCCAATGGAACAAATCGCAAGAATTTCTTCTTCAGGGTCTAACTTCAAGAGTGCTCTAGCGTCCTCTTGGTTTGCAAGGAGGCGACAAGTACACCCTCGCCCTAACGCGGCGCATGCCATATAAACAGCCTGCACTTTAGCTCCAACATCCACAGCTCTTGCAATTGTGCTCATCTGCTCATCTGAGGTATCGAAATCAAATGTTTTGGAAATAATTTTCGTTGTAAAAGTTTCCATCTTGCGTTTGTCAGAAACGAAAACCAAGTGTTGGCTAGCAAGCTTCATCCAAGGCTTGATTTCGCCGAAGTGTTCCCGTTGGTCGTTACCTTCTATAAATAAGAGAACATTGCGCTTAGGGAGGTACTTCCAAATTCCGTTAGCTTGAACAACATAAACACTGACATCTTGCCAATTTAGAGCAGAAGGCGTCGTTCGTTTAAGACTTTTCCGATTGATACCATCGCAAGCCCATAAAATTGCAGCAACTTCCGCCTCAGGAATCGTCTCGCCAGAAAAGTCACGTACAGTGCGTCGCTTCATCAGAACGTTGTCCAGCGTCATGTTGAAGTGAACTCGTGAGGGCAATTCACGGATAACTGCGTTTTCAGGTAATCGTTCAAGTGATTCACTTTCGATTTTAAAGCGATCAATCATGCGTTCAAGCTCATCAATTTCGTACTTATCCATGAGCTCATCCCATTTTTCACGAGACCGCTCTTGCACGTCATCCCATTCACTCGAGAGTGCTTTTTGACGGCGCTTGAATTGGGCAAGCATTTTGAGTTGCTTGCTTTTGAGTTCTTCCTTTAGTTGTTGCTTCTTTTGGCTGATTTCTTCAGACAATTCATTGAATTCAGAGTATTTATCTTTAATTTCAACGGAAAGTTCTGATTTTTTCTCTTGAAACTCTTCTGTAAGTCGAGCCTTTTCAGATTTGACTTTCGATTTCAGAGACTCGAGCTTACTGTTAATTTTTTGACTAATCATGCTCTGTGTCCTTTTACTTAATATCTTTTAATTTTGACACGCCTATGCTTAAGATACTACAACGAACACGTAAAGATCGTAACCGGTTATTTTTTGATGTGTTTTTGTCTTAAGTCTCTTGGGTGAGGAGGGGCCTTTTTTAAGCTTCTCAGTAGATGCTCAATGGTCAAAACGGGATGGTAAATGAGCATGGGAGGAGCAGAGGTTCGCATAACTTGTCGAATATGAGCTTTTTCTTGTGCTTTATGACACTGAAGGCGACACTTAGAGCATGCAGGTTTTTCATTGCCATAGGGACAACAAGCTAGCCGAGCTAAAGAGTAGCGTAAGTGTTGTTTGCATTCTTCACAAAGTGTTTGAGAGCCATGGACTTTTTTGCAGTAATGCTCAGCCATGGCTCGTAATAAGCTCGCCTCTCTAGATAAAAGCCCACTGTCCAAACGCTCTGCATGTGGGATAGGAGGATCAAAGTCTTCCATCTATGGGCTCCATACGAAGTTTTAACGAGTTTCGAGATTGTGAACGGCCTCTTCAATCATTTCCCAGAAACGAGCATGATTGAGTTTGGTCGCAACATAGGTGTGGCAATCAGCCGGTGCCTTACGGCGTAAATCGGCGACGGTCATACCATTGGTGTAAATGCCACGGTATTCAACATGCACGGGGGCTTGAAGCGTCTCAATACAGTCCGGATCAATGACATAAGCCACAGCACAAGGATCGTGAACCGGGGGTTCATCGGAGCCCTTTCTCTTTTGATAAGTGATCGAGAATTGAGTTAATACATCACTTAAGAATTGGCCGACCGGCGTCTTAAATTGGGCAATACGATTTTTAATTTCTGTTGTTGCTAAGGCCTGATATGTCAGGTCTAAGCCCACCATCACGATCTTCCACTTTTCTTCAAAGACGATATGAGCAGCCTCTGGGTCATTTTCAATATTGAATTCAGCCATTGGGCGAATGTTGCCAATGTGGTAGCCGCCACCCATTAAAACGACTTCCTTAACGCGTTCAACAATACGAGGCTCCATTCGTGCGGCCAAAGCGATATTCGTCAATGGGCCAATGGGGACTAAGGTGACAGTCTTTTCTGGTTCACTCATAATGATGTCAATGATCATTTGAGCTGCATGACGGGGATCAACCTTGAATTCTGCTTCAGGTAATGTGGTTCCGTCTAAGCCGGATTCACCATGAATGTTGGCAGCAACAACAACTTCGTCACGTAACAAAGGACGTGAAGCACCCATTGCAACAGGAACGTTTTCCATGCCACAGAGCTTAGCAATGCGAAGAGCATTCTTAGTGACTTTATCAATCGTTTGATTGCCGGCAACAGTTGTGATGGCTAAAACATCAATATTCGGATTACCCGCAGCAAGCAAAAGCGCCACGGCATCATCGTAGCCGGGGTCACAGTCAATAATAATTTTTTTCTTTTCCATGGTACTACCTTAATTGTTAAATTTGATGCTGTGCTTTTTGCACATCCTCAAGAGATGGAATGGAATCAACAGCGCCACGACGGGTGACGCTAAGTCCTGCTGCTAATACAGCAGTATCAATATGACGAGCAAAGGCCTCTTTATCTTTGTCAGTAAACCAACTAATGACCGCATTCATTGCGTAGCCTACAAAGGTATCTCCAGCTCCAGTGGTATCGACCGCTTTCACCGGGTAAGCAGAAAGCGTTTGGGGGAGCTCATTGGGAAGAGCATATGCAACACCGTCTGCACCCAGTGTCATGATAATAACGGCGTGTGGTAAACGCTTTTGCAAAATAGTGATTGCCTCGGCAGGATTGTCAATTGTGTGGCCAAGCATACCTTGAGCCTCAGTTTGATTCAAAATCAAAACATCGACGCATTCAAGCGGATAATTGCATACTGTTGCATCAAAAGGAGCCGGGTTGAAAACGGTGATCATGCCGGCTTTGTGAGCCTTGAACAAGACCTGACCGACGTCGTTAACTTCGTTTTGAGTTAAGACGATGTCTCCCTTATCTAATGTTTTAATAGCACTGTCAATCAAGGCATCATCCAAGGCATGATTGGTGCCAGGGAAATACAAAATCGCATTTTCAGCGTCAGGGGTAACTTGAATAAAGGTGTGACCGCTAGCTCGCGTTTTATCAATACGAACATGATCAATATTGACATTTATGGCCTTTAAAAAGTCATACAAGAAATGGCCATCCTCACCAATCACACCAACATGAGATACATGTAAGCCGCTACGAGCAATTGCAACGGTTTGATTCAGACCTTTCCCACCCATAAAAATTGAGCGGTCCGTGGCTTCTAAAGTCTCGCCCGCAGCAACAAAATGTGGGGTTTGATAAACATAGTCGATATTAATGGAACCGATGTTGAGGATTCGCATTTTTCTTTAGTACTCCTAGTTCTGAAGGCAGCTATTTTATCAAGGCTTTTTTTAGCGTTCAAAGCGTTGTTTTTCAGCTTCGTTAGGGTGGCGTTGCATCATCCAAAGGCCAACCATAATGATAAGCCAGGCACAACTCATCCAACCAATGTAGCCCGGAGCCATCGCAATCACTGGTGTATCGTCAGGCATCATACCGACAACGGCATTAGGAATACCAGCTCCGACATAAGCCAATAGGTAAATGCCAGAAATCACACCCGCACGCTCTTTCAAAGAGGTGTCTTGAAGTAAGAGTTTAAGTGCACTTGTACAGCTACCACCATTACAAGCGCCACAAATGGCAACAGCAACTAAAAAGAGTGCCGGTAAGTGCATGCCGTAGGCGATAAAAGATAAAGTGCCACCAAGCGCAAAGAACGTAATCGAAAAACGCAATGCATTAACGGCATAAAAACGACCAACAAAGAGTCCGGTTGATGCGTTAGGAATCATTAGGATGAGGTAGCAAAGCGCGGCAATAAGCGTACTTTGAACACCAAAGGTCTCTGCGGAAATGATTGCGATGAAACCTTGGAAAAAGCTTCCCATGCCCCATGTGCCGATATAGGCGGCGCTAGCCACAATAAATAAACGCCAAAGTCGCTTTGGGATAGCAATTTTGGGGATGAGTGTTGCAAGTAGTGGCTCCATACCAAATTGGACGGTTTCACTGGCTGTAGCTACCAAACAAAAAACGGCCCCAATCAGCGCCATAAAAAGCATGAAAAGGGACGAGGGGTCGAACAGGTTGTACTCAATACAAAAACCTGTGAGGAGTGTTCCTAAGCAAAGTCCGACGTTTGGACCAGCAGCAGTGACAGCAGTTCCCAACCAACGCTTTTTTAATGGGGCAGCATCAACTACCCAACTCATGGCCGCACTGGAGGCAAAACCACAGGATAGACCTTGTAAAAAGCGACCTAGGTTAAAGGTCCAAACGCTGTCCATAATAACAAAAGTAAAACTTGCCGCCATTGCTAATAGTAGGGTTGTCATGACGACAGGCTTTCGACCGAAATAGTTCGACAGTCTTGCAAAAAACACTAACGTCAAGATGCAACCAACGAAATACGCCACGATGGAGTTGGCAACATCAGCATTACTTAGAGAGAGTGTGTCACGATAGACAGACATTAAAGGAATAGGTGCAGAACTTGCCGTAAAACAGACAACAAGGGTAAAGACCGCACCAAGAAATGTTCTGAGACGGTTTGGAAGGTGATCCGAGGTTAATTTTTGAGGATCTGGGATTTGTTCACTCATAGCAGTCTTTCTAAGACAATATTGAGAAAATTTGCCATTGTAATACTAGAAAGAAAAGAAGTGAGATAAATAAGTGTAGGTCGCTAGGTATAGTATCTTTTGATACTAAATTATCTTCTGAGGTTGTGGGTTAAATATCAAGCTTTAGTGGTTTAAGCAGGTACTGTGGCAATTTCCCACAAAACTGCTATTGCTAAGTATTTTCTGATTAATGAGGAGGCCTCTTGCTGCACGTCAAACCTATGTGAATGAGCTTGCGAATGAGTACCGCGTAATGTTACATTGTTACTTGCATTACGAGGATTGGATACTCATCAGCTAGGGCTGGTGAAAGGTCTTGCCTTAGCAGATTTTTTTCAAACTTCTATAGTAATACTTGTACTACTATGATGGGCAAAGGAGAAAATAAATATGAAAAAATTCGTTTTTATTTTTGGCTTATTAGTAAGTATGGCGCCATATGCGCAAGAACAATCTAATGTTGTTAACGCAGTATCATCAGTAGTATCCGGAGTTGTATCTACAGGAAAAGACGTTCTAAAGGGAGTAAAAGAAGGAATAGATACTGGAAGAAAGGATGGTACAAGTATTGATAATGCTTTTATCATTACTGACAGAGAGCAGTTTGAAAAAAATGTAATAGCAGAGGTTTTATCTGTAACAAAAGATGATGAAAAAGCTTATAAGGTAACGGTTGCTTTAAAAAATAAAACAGACCAACTGATAAGAATTACAAATCTTGATGAGCAAAAGTCTTTACAACTTCTTGATACAGATGGATTTTCAGTTTTTGCTTTGTATCCTGTTAGTGATATAAGCATTCCTCAAAAATCAGCGGTAAAAAGTGTATTTAGATTTCCTGCTGACGGAACACCAAAAATACTTAAAATCTATGAAATGGACTTAGAAATTCCTAATCAAGTGATTAAATAAAGATCAAGTCTCGTGCAAGGATAAAACTTCCTTGCACTTTTTTTATAAAAAGAAGAGATGAGACAGAGGCTTAATTAATAACTGTAAACGACCTACAAAAACGTGTATTACTCTTTTATTCCTTTAGTTTGCTTTTATGTGTTATTCGGCGAGTGGTTAGCTTTAGATGTTGATCCTTGTGCGGCAACGTCTGGTAGCAATCTATCTATGGTACTAGCGTTTTAGGCTTCGTTTCCGTTTATTTCGGGTTTGATATTTCATAAGTGTTTAGAGACGTCGTCCTTCAATAGTAAGGCTAAATGTGCATTGTTGCTCTTCTTTCCTAGCCTATGTTTATGGGCTACACAACAAGCGACTTTTATGTTTTTCTCTGCCATTGAAGAGTATTTAGAAAAATTACCTATATGGTCTTGGTTTTTTGAGGTGAAATGCTACAACGAGACAGAACCAAAAATTTTAGGTGTAGCAGTTGTAATGGGCATCATATTTTATTTTCTGATGGTTGCTGGCCTTTTTTGCATCTCACGGATTAAGCAACGACTGTTTTTTTGAGATTCAAAAACATTCCGTTTTTCGGAGGAATTTCTCATGTTTTCGCCGATTGCGTTGATACTGTTTGCTATTGGTTTTTGGAATATTCATCGTTACAAAACGACGATAACACATTATTGGCAAGTTACGGCGGTATTGAGCGAGCTACGGTATACGCCTCTGATGAATGGTTTTCGTAGCAAGACCTGTCCAGTTTTTAAATATTCTTTGAATGGTGCAGAGTATGAGACAGAGTATCAATACCAGGCCATTAGCGGTTCCATGATTAAAAGCTGTCTAGAGAAAGATGGACTTGAAAAAGGTCATTTCCTAAATGGCTTAGTGCTTTGTCTCAACAACCAGAGTTTGTGGTTGGACAAACATACTGGCTCTATGTCAATCCAAATCAACCTAGTGAAATATATCTGTATGGTCAAAATGTGCTTGCTCAGGAAACAAAATGGTTCGTATTGGGTCAATCCGATCGGCTAGTTATTGATTTGATTTGGCTTTGGCTTCCAAGGCTTGTACCTCTTCGGGTGTTAGTTCTCGAATCGTAATGGATGGCTCATCATCTGTTACGATGCTATCTTCACCGTAGAAGGTTGGCGCAGTAGTCCACTGACCATTTTGCATAATACCTGTCTCTTTAATTGTTCCGTCTTTATAGAAAGTGGTGTATGGGCCATTGGGTTGGCCATGAGCCATGGTGGTTTCTAATGCTTTTGGTCCATTAGGCCAATACTTGATGTACAGACCATTGAGTTGGCCTTGTACATATTCGGCTTGAAGGAGAAGATTACCGTGTTCATTGTATTCTTTGCGCACGCCTTCTAATTGACCATTGAGGTAATGCTCTTCAAGTGCAAGAGAGCCGTTCGAGTGAAAATAGCTCCATGCGCCGACCTTGTCACCCCAATGCCACCGACCTTTTTCAGAGATGAGCCCTGTGGTTGGATTAAATCCAAGATAGTCACCGTCTAAATGCCCACCGTTAAAACGACCAGTGGCCGTCTTACGTCCATAGTCATCAGCGTGAAGAAATGGGCCTACTCGCATATCGTCATGATATGTTTCAAAGGCCACCAAACGACCTTTGATAAAGGTTTGTGCTACCCCATTACGTTTTCCTTGATGATAATGAGTGAGTGTTGTGACAGCTAAGGATTCCTCTTTGAGCGTACCAGAGAAAGGTTTCATGTCAGTAGTAGTAAGAATGAGCCCATCAGAGGAAACTGTGTTGGAAGCAGACGTGTCAGTGAAGAGTAAGGTGAGAGGGGCTTCCCAAAATTGCCAGGTTTGACGACATGAGACTAGGCTAATGAGTGCAAAGCCCAAAAGTGAGATAACCTTGATGGCAGCATTGCATTCAAACCATACCAGTCGTGTACACATGAATAGTCCTAAGAGTGCCACACCTGCAGTAATAAGACTAAGACCAAGAGTAAGCCAACCCAACCATTGAGCTCGATAGGTTGAGATATCAATGACCTCTTTAGGGTTGTTTGGGTCATAAGAAATGGGAATTCGAGAGCCAATGGGCCTCGGTGGTTTGACGTCGGATTTGAGCTCAAAGGTTAATGGTGTTTCAAAGACAGTATTATTTTTTAAACTAAAGCGAATGATTTCAAAAACCTGAAGCTCTCTTTGAACGAGACCATTTGAATATTGAGAAACAACGTATTGTTGATTGATGTGAACAATTTGTGCCTCAGCTGTTATGCCAAAACGTTGAAGGTGATGATGAGATGCGACAATATTAAAACCCCAAAGGGCGCCCCAAAGAGCAACAAAAATTAAACAGGCCGATAGCCAAAGTCCGATAGGTGTCATGAGACCTCCATAGCAATGGAGCTTTTGCTTTAAGTTGGACGTTTGCTCCGCATAGGTTATCAGACGTCTTCGTAATTCTGAGATATGGTCAGTCAAACGATTAGTATTATTTGTTCGCTGGGCTATTTTGCTTAAATATCGCTTTCCATTGAGTCTTAAATCCTGAAGCAGAATGTCAAGTTTCTCGATGCATATCCGGATGCCTTGTCTATCGAAATAGAGGCTTTTATCAGTGAGTTGATTAAGAAAAGGATGTTGCTCTGGAAGGGACTGCTGATCCAAGAGTGCAACAACAATTTCTGCCACAGTGAGAAAAACAGGGTCAAAGAATCCATTGGGATCTTTATTTGGTGATTCATTTGATAAATCAAGGTTTGTATTGCGAATGACATCGTTGCCCACCTGAATCATCGAGGAAACTGAGATCTGTCCAGCCAAGGCATGGCCAACATGATGGTCGAATGCGCTTAAAAGCTGATTTACCAAATCACTTGTTCCATCGACAAAGCGCATAAGGCACCTCGCAAAAGTGAGGAAATGTAAACACTAATGTCGGTCAAAACACAAAACCGATATAGTAAATCTTAATGGAATCTTGTTTTTTTCTGCAAATTCCGTCTGCCACAGAATTCTTTTTAAGGAGATCATCATGAGTAAACTTGGTTTGATGATTGCAGTTGCAGTTGTTGGCGTAGGTGTGTCAGTTACTTGGTTGTACAAATATCAGTTATATGGCTGGCTACCTTCTACAGCTTCCTCTGAATTGACGAATACCAATGGCATATTGCTTGACAAAGGTGGGAAACCTTTTACTGGCCGCGTAAAAGATGCCACTGATTCTGGTTATTCAGTTTATTCCTACAAAGATGGTAAGCTCGACGGGCTCAATGTCGTGTTCAGTGACGGTCAACTTCGTGAGATTGGGCATTGGCAAAATGGCGAGCAGAATGGTCTCTTTGAAGCTTGGACAGATAAAGGTGTGTTAGTTGATCACGGAATCTTTAAAGATGGTGTTCGTGATGGAGAGACTGTTCAATATTGGCCAGATACCGGCAAACTCAAGGTTAAGGCTCAGTATCAGGCAGGGAAGCTTAACGGACTTGTTGAACAATATTATCCATCAGGGACTTTGCAATTTAAGCACATATATGTTGATCATCAGCTACATGGAGAAGCACTGGATTATTTTGAAAATGGACAACTTCGAAGTTCTGTGACGTTTGAACATAATAAGCAGAGTGGTCCGTTTAAACTTTTTTCTGATGATGGCAAGCCTTTAGAGGAGGGGGTGCTTAAAAACGGTGTTCGTCATGGGCCATTTACAGTCTATTTTCCACAAACAGGTAAGCCGGCCCGTCAGGGGACTTATAAGATGAATGAGTATGATGGTGAGCTCACAACGTGGCGACCGGATGGCGTTAAAGTGGTTCAAACCTATACTAATGGTGTAGCCAATGGCTGGTTGAAAACCTACAACAGTCAAGGGGCGCTGATCGGTGAAATGATGATGAAAAATGGTCGTGCAACAGGGGAATTTCGATCCTACGATTCAAGAGGAAATATAGTTCAGCAAGGAAGCCATGATGGAAATACTGTAAGCACTGTCAAGGAAATGTCTTCGCCGAGACCAGAAGAGAATGCGGCGACACCCGGAGATCATGGCGGAATTGTAATTGAAGAGGTTAAAGAATAATTGATCTATGCGTGAGATTAACTGAAGGTGTTTATATTGGAGTTCTTTTACTCGATAAATATATGCAAAATTTCTTACAAGAACGGAAATATATAAACACCTATTTCAGCAAAACGCTAAAAAAGGCGATCTTAATTCCATCTTGATTTTTTCTGTCAATCCTCTTTGTCGCAGAATTGTTTATGAGGAGATCATCATGAGAAAACTCGGTTTAATGGTTGCTGTTGTGTTTTTCGGTGTAGGCATGGGAGTGTCTGCGCTTGCTGGGAGCAACAAACATCAGCTCTATGGCAGCGTACCACTGACAGCTTCGTCAGAGGTTACAAATGTTAAAGGCCTAGTGATGGCCAAGGATGGAAAGCCTTTTACTGGTCGTGTTAAATATGTCTCAGACTCCGGTTATTCGATCTGGACTTATAAAGACGGTATAGCAGATGGTCTTTTTGAAGTTTGGACAAACAAAGGCAAGTTAAAAGAGCAGGTCATGTTCAAAAAGGGACAGCGTAACGGAGAGGCACTTGAATATTGGTTAGATACAGGCAAGCTCAAGATCAAAGCTCACTATCGAGCGAATAAACTCAATGGTGTTGTCGAAAAATATTACCCTTCAGGGACTCTGCAAATGAAGCGGATTTTCGTCGACGATCTACTTCACGGTGAAGCGTTACATTATTCCGAAAGTGGAAAGCTTCAAGGTTCAATACACTTCGAGCATGGTCAGGAAACAGGTCCTTATAAAATTTTTTCTGAAAAAGGCACACTTGTTGAAGAGGGGGGTGTTAAAAATGGAGTGCCTCATGGTCCCTTTACTGTTTATTCTTCACAAACAGGAAAACCAACACTTCAGGGTACTTATAAGATGAATAAGTATGATGGCGAGCTCACTATGTGGGGACCTAATGGTGAGAAAGTGATTCAAACTTACGAAAATGGTGTAGCCAATGGTTGTGAGAGAACCTACAACAGCCAAGGTGTGTTAGAAGCAGAAAGAATGATTAAAAATGGACAGCCGACAGGAGAATGTTGCTCAGATCAGAGCAGTGGCAAATAAGGTTATATTGAATAGCCAAAGTCGGGTATGGATTATGTTTTGTTTCAAAAAGACTAAGGTTACTCATTTGATGTGCCGATAGATCATATTCGTTTTTTGAAAGACTTTGATGTCATTGTTAAAGCAGAAGAGAAAGAGAAACATAAGGACTGCAGAGATTTGGGAATATGCAAAACAATTTACAGTGCTCATGTATTGGGAGGAGGATTTGTTTGTTAAGTATAAGTCCCAATTTCTTGAATGCTAAACATCTCTACTATAGAAAAATGTGTCTTACATTCTTCTTTGGAGAATAACCATGTCTGAACTGAACGCTGAACACTATCTTCCTGAGATGCTTGAAATGCGCCGTAAACTCCACGCCTACCCCGAAGAGGGGTGGACAGAGTTTGTAACGACAACTCGAATTATTCAAGCACTTCGTAAATTGGGCCTAAATCCTATTTTTGGAAAAGATGTTATTGATGTCGACTCTATCATGGGGCGTCGTGAAGAGATTGTCGAAAAAGCGTGGAAAGATGCCCATGAAGTGGCCGATATTGATAAGGACATATTGGAATCTTTGGATCGTTATTCCGGTGCTATGGTAGAAATTGATACGGGTCGTCCTGGTCCGTGTACAGCATTGCGTTTTGATATCGACTGCGTGGTTAATTCAGAGACAACGGATCCGGAACATGAAGCCAATGCTTTAGGTTATGCCTCTTGTCGACCGGGTCTCATGCATTCTTGTGGTCATGACGCTCACGCTTCTTTAGGTTTAGCCATTGCCCACTGGATAGTGGATCACAAAGATGAACTTTGTGGCCGAGTGAAATTACTCTTCCAACCGGCTGAAGAAGGTGTTCGTGGCGCAACGCCGATGGCCAATAAGGGCATTGTTGATGATGCTGACTATTTAGTTGGGACTCATGTTGGTGGTGAATTTGCCTTGGGTGAAATTGGCGTTTTAACGCACGGTTACCTCGCAACCACAAAGATGGACATTGAGTTTGAAGGTCGTAGCGCTCATGCTGGTAGCGATCCTGAAAAGGGACGTAGTGCCTTAGTGGCTGCCGCAGCAACCGTGATGGCTCTTCAAGGGATTAGTCGTCACTCCGGAGGTGACTCTCGAGTCGCTATTGGTACATTGCATGCCGGTGAAGGTCGTAACGTTGTAGCAGCTAAAGCAACGATGCAAGTGGAAGTGCGCGGTGTAACCACAGAAGTCAATGACTTCATGACCGAAGAGGTCTATCGTATTGTTCGTGGTATGAGTGAAGTTTATGGTGTGAAGGGCACGATTCATAAGATGGGTGAAGCCAGTGTTTATGAGTGTGACCCAGAACTCAATGAAATGCTCCTGGAGGCTGCGAAGACTGTTCCAGAGGTCAAGAGTGCCAAATTCTTTACAACGAGCCGTGGAAGTGAAGACTGTAGCATGTTAGCTAAACGTGTTCGTGAAAAGGGTGGTAAAGCGAGCTTTTTATGCTGGGGCTGTAACCATCATGGTCACCACCGTCCCGACTTTGATATCCAGGACAAGGAAAGCATGAACATCGCGTTTAAGGTCGTAACGGGCTTTTTAAATAAGGCCAATGGCGCTTAATTTGATTGGCAATGAAAAGACCCGCTATCCCATTATGGTGAGCGGGTCTTAATAAAGGAAAACTCCCCGCGGGGAGTTTTTTAATCGAATCGTCGATTACTTAACGCGGGAGCGGTATTCGCCCGTACGCGTATCGATTTCGATCTTGTCGTCGGTGTCAACGAAGGCCGGGACTTGCAATTCGTAACCCGTAGCCAAACGAGCCGGCTTCATGACCTTACCAGAGGTGTCACCCTTGACAGCCGGTTCCGTGTACGTCACTTGACGAACAACGATCGTCGGGAGTTCAACGGAGATAGCGCGACCTTGGTAGAAGACCACTTCAGCGGGCATGCCGTCTTCGAGGTACTTCAAAGCGTCTTCCATAACGTCAGCTTCAACTTCGTATTGGTTGTATTCTTCGTCCATCCAAACATAGTGCGGATCAGCGAAGTAGGAGTACGTAACTTCCTTACGTTCGAGGATCAAGTCTTCAAACTTGTCGTCAGCACGATACACCGTTTCCGTACCAGCACCCGTCAAGAGGTTCTTCAACTTCATCTTAACGACAGAAGCGTTACGGCCAGACTTGGAGTATTCAGCCTTCAACACAACCATCGGATCCTTACCGATCATAACAACGTTACCGGCGCGCAATTCTTGTGCGATTTTCATTTGTTTGATTTCCTTCGTGCTCATCGCAAGCTTTCAATTGAGTCGGGGAGCGACCACCAAACCCTAAAGCTAATTGATGAATCGATAATAAAAGTGTTATGGGTCAAGCCCAAAGAAACGTTTCTTTTTTCGCTGAACAAAAGCGAAAACACGCATTTTAGCGTGTTTAAGCTTTTTTCGAAAATATTTCGAGCTTTACTCAAAAAAATACTAAAAAAGAGGCTACTTTTGACACAGTTGTGAGATGTCTTGAGCAAGGGAACCATTTTTCTTAAGTTTGTCAGCCCAACACTGCGAAGCTTGCTTCCAACTTTGTAGTTGAGAAATGAGTTTATTGAAAAGGTCGGCCTTAACAATCCCTTGGTTGTAGTAGCGTTGAAAGTCTCTCCACGTAGCGTATAACTCATCGTTGGCAAAGCATTGTTTTTCGCGTTGTACCAATGCATCAAGCTTGATGAGGTGGGTGTCTTCTTCTTGTGCATAGATTTGCCAAACCATAGGAACCCCGGCAATCATGGCCCGGGCCGCGCTATCTTCGCCTCGAATAAAAGCAACATCGGCTAGCCAAAGCAACTCATCAAATTGAATTTGGTTAACAAATGGTAAGACATTGATTTTCAATTGAGAGTTTGAAGGTAGCCGTTCTAATTCCTCTTTCAGGGAAAAAGAGGCCTGTGTAGGGGTTAGCATCAATTCAATAGGCGTGTTCACTTTAGCGAGGCACTCAGCAAGTGCCTTAAGTGGGGCATAGGGATAGCCGAAAAAGAGCACGCGCAACATAGTTTTGTCTTCTTTATGAGCGTTTTTCCAAGCTTGTTGCCGTTCGTCGTAATTTTTTTCAATTGTGAGACTACCGGAACGGTCTGTGACGCCAGGGAAATAGAAAATTTTCTTAATACCTAAGCTTGGGTGGACGCTTGGCATCATGTGGCAGCCTTCAACCCAATCTTCTGCGCTGAAATAGTCGACATTAATCCATAGCGGAGGCTGTTTCATCTGGCTCATTTTGACTTCGAAGTCGTGTGGGAGCTGACAGGCGAAGCCTTCAATCACAACGGGAGATGGATCGATATTGGTTGTTTGTGTATCCCACTTCTTTTCCCAATGAAGGACTTCGATACCATACGCTTTTTGGTATTGTGATAGATCGGAGTTTTTGGGTAAACCAGCTAAGGGTGCTAACGTCCTTTCATCATCGATGATTAAGCGAACAGGATGTCCTAAAACCTTCAGCTCTCGAGCTAAGCGCCAGAGCACACCAGCGTCGCCAAAGTTATCGATGACTCGACAGAAAATATCGATTTGGGGTCTTAATGATGAGTGTGTCATACTTCGACTATTGAAATTGAAACGTTAAATTATGTCCGTTGCACCTAAGCCAACTTTTGATGCCAAAGCTATTTTAAAGAATTTACCTTCTTTGCCTGGCGTTTATCGCTATTTTGATGAAGAGGGTAATTGTCTTTATGTCGGCAAAGCTCGTGATCTTAAACGTAGAGTATCGAGCTATTTCCAAAAGAATGATTTAAGCCCCCGTATCGCGATTATGGTGTCTCAAATTGCCAAATTGGAGACCACCGTAACACGATCGGAAGCTGAAGCCTTACTGCTTGAGAACAATTTAATTAAAACTTTAAATCCGAAATACAATATTTTATTTCGTGATGATAAAAGTTACCCATACTTAAAAATTAGCGCAGAAAGCTTTCCAAGAGTGTCCTACTACCGAGGAGGTGTGGATAAGAAAAGTCATTTTTATGGCCCCTATCCGAATTCTCAAAGTGTTAAAGAGGCGATTCAAATTTTGCAAAAGGTGTTCCGTCTGAGAACTTGTGAGCCTTCTGTGTTTAATAATCGTTCTCGAGTTTGCCTATTAGCGCAAATTGGCCGCTGTTCAGGTCCCTGTGTAGGAGCGATCTCTCGTGAAGATTATGCGCAAGATGTGCAACGAGCAGAGCGATTTCTCAACGGGGAAAGCGCCGATATCCTAAATGATATGCAAGCCAAAATGATGGCTTATTCTGATGAACTGGCTTTTGAAAAGGCAGCTATAGTTCGAGATCAAATTGCAGCGTTATCAAACATCTTGCATCAACAAAGCGTAGAGACAACGGGCAGTGATGTGGATTGCGATATTATTTCAATCACTTCCCAAGGCGGCCATGTGTGTGTGAATTTGGCGATGGTACGCGGTTCTAGACACTTAGGGGATAGAGCCTATTTCCCGACAGTTCCTAAAAATGCAGAAGTCGATTATGTTGAAGTTTTCGAAGCTTTCGTTAGTCAACACTACGAAATGCTCCCCGTGCCAACATTAATTATTACGGATGTTGAAGGAGATAAGGCAGAGCTAGAAAGCTTCCTATCGGAGCTTTCTGAGAGACGAGTTTCTGTTGTTCATGCACCAACTGGGGTTCGTCGCCAATGGCTAGAGATGTGCCAAACCAATGCTGTTATTCATTTGGCCCGTCACATGGCAATGGAAGGCTCTCAACTGGCCAGACTTAAAGAGCTTTGTGAAGTCTTAGATATTGTTCCGCCTAATGACGATTGGATGAAAATCCGTTTAGAGTGTTTCGATATTAGCCATACCTCCGGCGAAGCAACTCAAGCGTCCTGTGTCGTTTATGAAGGGGCGGGGATGGCTCACAATCTCTATCGGCGCTTCAACATCACTGGGGTTGAGCCAGGTGATGACTACGCTGCGATGAAGCAAGCGGTTGAACGTCGCTATTTACCAGTCTCGCGTGGAGAGGGGGAGCTGCCAACGATTGTTTTAATTGACGGTGGTCGCGGTCAGGTGGAAATGGCGCGTCAAGTTTTTGAGGACCTTGGGTTAGACACCTCCGTTATTGTTGGTGTAGCTAAGGGAGAAGGGCGAAAGGTTGGGTTAGAAACACTAATCTTTGCTGACTCAGAGAAGCAACCTCTCGTATTAGGGCGAGAGTCTCAGGCACTTATGTTGATTGCCGAAGTCCGTGACGAAGCTCACAGGTTTGCAATTACAGGCATGAGGGCAAAGCGTGCTAAAGTTAGGAATACTTCACGATTGGAAGATTTGGAAGGTATTGGTCCGAAGCGACGTCAAAAGCTTTTGTCCCGATTTGGGGGAATGAAGGGCTTGAAAAACGCAAGTGTCCAAGATATTGCTACAATCGAAGGTATTTCGCAAACACTGGCTCAACGCATCTATACTCAGTTGCATGGCGAGTCGGTTCATTTGAAAGAAAAGAAATGAAAGCTAAACGTTTATCCGTCAATGTGCCGATGATTTTAACTTGGGCACGGATTGCTTTAATTCCACTGATTATTGGCGTTTTCTATATTCCCGATTCCATTCTCTCGCCATTTATGCAAAATGTTTGGGCAACTGTGATTTTTATTGTTGCCGCATTAACGGACGCATTTGATGGTTATATCGCTCGAAAATACAACATGGAAAGTGCCATAGGTGCTTTTTTGGACACTTCTGCAGACAAATTAATGGTCTGTGCGGCTTTGATTGTATTGTTAGATTTCGGCCGTGTTGACATGATTGTGGCGTTAATCATTATTGGTCGTGAAATTACTGTGACAGCTTTGCGCGAATGGATGGCAAAGGTTGGAGCTGCGGCCAGAGTAAAAGTCAATTGGTTTGGCAAGATTAAAGCGATTGCTCAAATGGTTGCGATTCCGATGTTGTTGTATTGGGATAGCTTTTTGGGTATCTCCATGGCTTGGCTTGGGACAATCTTAATCTATGTAGCTGCAATTCTTACCATCTATTCTATGGTGGTTTATATGAGAGCGGCCGGACCTTACTTAAATTCAGAACCGAAGTAAACTTGTTTTTATTTCTAAAAGACGAGCACTGGGAGAAATCTTAGTGCTCTTTTTTATTCAAAAATTTCAATAAATAGAGGCAGTTACTTAAGTATTTAGTAGATGAGAGGATAATAGTCTGTTACAATGAAACACTTTTTTACGGCCTAAGCCTTTTTCAATTTTCATAGGATTGTCGACGATGGATCCGTTTAACGCCGGTTGGCTGTCTATTTTGCCACCGATTATTGCCATTACATTGGCATTGTTTACTAAGGAAGTGATTTCTTCACTTCTCATTGGTATTGTTTCCGGTACTTTGATTTATTCTTTTGGTATCGGTCATCCACATGTTTTTATGGGTGCAGTGGAAACAACATTTAAAGTCATGTCCACAAAGGTTGACTTTAATATTTTGGTTTTCTGCACGATGTTAGGTGCATTGGTTTATACCATTAGTATGGCAGGTGGTAGTCGTGCTTATGGTAATTGGGCAACTCAACGCATTAAAAATCGTAAAGCAAGTTTGCTTGCGACCGGCGGTATGGGAGCCTTTATTTTCATCGATGACTACTTTAACTGCTTAACAGTGGGTACGGTGATGCGTCCTGTCACCGACCGCTATAACGTTGCACGCGCTAAATTGGCCTATATCATTGACTCAATGGCAGCACCGGTTTGTATTATTGCCCCGGTATCTTCTTGGGCTGCTGCGGTTGGTTCAAGCTTGCAGTCTACAGGCGCCTTCGAAAGTGATTTCATCGCTTTCGTCTCTACGATTCCGTATAACTTCTATGCCATTAGCTGCATTGTAATGGTGTTCGTCATTTGTTTGACGGGTTTGGACTTTGGTCCGATGCGTCGTGCTGAAGAGCGTGCCATGGCCGGCGATTTAGGCGATGCCACTGCTAGCTCACACAATGTGAAATCCAGTGAAAAGGGTACGATTTGGGACATGTTTGTGCCTATTGGTGCCTTAATTGTTTTCGCGGTTCTTAGCTTAATGTATAGCGGTGGTTATTGGGGTGACGATCCTGCGTATCATGGCTTTGCTGCTGCTTTGGGTAACAGCTCTGCATCCAACGCACTTGTTTGGGCCTCTTTCGGTGCCATGATTGTCGCTTTCTTGATGTTCGTGCCTCGTGGGGTGGTGAGCTTCCGTGACTTCATGGATGGTTCTGTCGAAGGTATGAAGATGATGTTGCCTGCTAACATCATTTTGGTGCTTGCTTGGACGATTTCTGGTGTGTGCCGTGATTTGTTGCAAACGCCTTTATTTGTTCAAGCCTTGGTTTCTGATGGTGGCTTCTCTGCTTTATGGTTGCCGGCATGTATCTTTGTGATCGCTGCCTTCTTGTCTTTCTCTACGGGTACAGCCTGGGGTACATTTGGTATCTTGATTCCTATCGTGGTTCCTGTTGCTCAAGCCTTGGATCCGAGCTTAGTTGTTGTTAGCTTGTCGGCCACGTTGGCAGGTTCTGTCTTTGGTGACCACTGTTCTCCGATTTCAGATACCACTATTTTGTCTTCAGCCGGTGCTGGATGCTCGCACATTGAGCACGTGGCAACTCAGTCGCCATATGCCTTAGTGGTAGCCTTTGCAAGCTTTGTTGGTTATGTTGTTGCTGGTTTAACTCACGGCAGCTTGATGGCCTCTTTGGTGGCATGCTTAGGCACTTTGATTGCTATGATCGTGGTGTTGCATTGGATGAGCAATAAAAAGAGCGTTGTGGCTTAATTAATGTCACTTAGCTCAGAAAAAGCTGCACTGAATAAAAAGGTGCAGCTTTTTTTTATCCCTAGCTTCAAAAAGACTTGCGTTGAGTTCGAGAGATAGGGTAAAATGACACGAATTTTTCACTGAAACCCTTCGGGGTTTTGTTTTTTTATTGCAGTTTTACTGCTTTTACTTTTGACACAAGAGGTAAAAAATGGTCGTTATTCGTCTTGCTCGCGGCGGTTCTAAGAAGCGTCCTTTCTACAATATCGTTGTTACGGACTCTCGTAATCCCCGTGACGGTCGTTTCATCGAACGTTTGGGCTACTACAACCCGATGGCTTCTGGCCAAGCTGTGAAGTTCCACATGGCTGAAGACCGTCTTACGCACTGGATCGGTGTTGGCGCTCAAATGAGCGAAACGGTTGCTCGTTTGGTTAAGCAAGCTAAGAAGGCTGCCTAATCATTTGCAAACCTAGCGTTTGCTTGAAAAGGACAATTTTTCAGGTTCGCGCTTTACATTGACAGTTGAGAATACTCGTTTGAGTTATTCAACAATCGGAAATTGTGTCTACCGTTTGGACTCAAACCCCGACCTCTCACTGCAGTATCTACAATGTAAAGTGATTTAGAATCAAGGAAATTGTCCTTTTTTTGTATTTAAATTTCGGGAAACTCGCAATGTCAAAAGATATGGATTTAATTGAAGTTGGTCGTACGGCCGGTGCTTATGGTGTACGTGGTTGGTTACGTGTTGTTCCCCACGGCCGTGATGGAGACTTTCTTTTTGAAACGACAAATTGGTGGTTTTTACCTTATCCTCGAGTCGCTGGTGTGCAACCTAAGCTGTTACAAGTTGCAGAAATGAAAGAACACGGCAAAGATTTAGTTGTTCGGTTAAAAGAGGTTGCAACGCGTGAAGATGCGATGGCTTTAAAGGGAAGCCTTTTAATTAATCCTGATGACTTGCCAGAACTTGAAGAAGGTGACTATTACGACCACGACCTTTTAGGCTTAAAGGTTGTCAACTTAGCTGGAGAAACATTGGGTACGGTTCAAAATGTTTCTGATAATGGCGCTCATGACCTTTTACTTGTAAAGCCCGAGGGCGAGGGCGATGTCTTTATGATTCCCTTTGTTGAGGCGTATGTTGAGGAAATCGATTTGGAAGCAGGCGTTATAAAGGTTGAATGGTCCCTTGACTGGCTCTAAAAAGTTGACATCCTCCCCTCACTGTCATTAAGTGAGAGGATTCCTACAGGTCGTGCACGGTTTTATGCCGTACACCCCTTCGGTGGGTTCCTGTTGCTGACCAACTATCGTTGGTTCACTCGGCAGGCATCGAAGGGACTGTCCGTCCCCGGTTTAAGACATTAATCGCCCCTACCACATCAGCATTGTTGGTGTAGCCACATTGACGACACTCAAACTTCGCTTGCGTAGGGCGATTTTCTTTTTCACAATGGCCGCAACTCGGACACGTTTGACTCGTGTACGCAGGATTAACCTTTGTCACGTAGCCACCGTGTTTAAGCAGCGCCCACTCCAGACTTGAAACCCATTGATGAGGCGAAAACCGCAACATCGCTTTGTTTAAGCCTGACTTTTGTTTAACCCGTTGACCTGGCTCTTCTATCGTCCCCTTGGCACTTGCTGTCATATTACGTACTTTCAAATCCTCGACATAGACCATCCCGACCGTGCGTGCAATGGCATTTGCCGTTTGTTGACAGAAATCCTTACGGATATTGCGAAGTTTTTGATAGAGCTTTTGGATCTGCGCCTTCAAGCGACGACGCTTGCGACTGGGTTTTGTTTTATCAAAGGCTAGAGCCAAACCACACTTGGCCAACTGACGTCGAGCCTCGTAGTTATGGCTTAAAGCCCTCTGCTTTTGAGCAATTTGCTTTTCTATAGCCTTGATGCGATCGGTATTGATTTGATAGACCTGACCATCTGAGGTAGTGACAGTTTGGGCGATGCCCAAATCAATTCCACATTCACCGGCAAGTGTCTGCATAGGTGTGTAGTTGATCAGCTTCGTGATCACCACAAACCACTTCGTTCCATCGCGCTTGATCGTTACTTGACGAACAAGCCCTTCGGCCGTGTCTCGACTTTTCCGATAGCGCACAAACCCTAACTTCGGGACAAAGACGCGAGCGTTGGCTTCGTCAATGTCTTCTCTTTTAGGTTGAGGCAATCGAAAACTGTCACCATGATCTCTTGACTTGAAGCG
>Red_p2__coassemble_378_pt1 | contig 29894 bp, 23 predicted proteins | sample Red_p2__metabat2_low_PE_016 | metagenome-assembled genome bin Red_p2 | reverse complement strand
AACCGAATTGAGAATGGAGAACAGCGCTTCCTCCCCTGTCTAAAGACAGAGGTTTTCGCGCCCAAATATCTATGAAAAAAGTTATGCAGGTAGCGATTATGGTGGGCCTTTGCATCATGATCTTGTGTGTTGCTATTCAACTTTTGGTGGCTTTTATTCGCCTATAGTCAACGCCATCCCAATTTGAGCAAAAGCGATGCTAGATTTTGACATTTAGCATCGCTTTTAATTTTGAGCTTAAGATTCTTGTAAAGCCATTTCAATGCGTCTAGCTATGTCAAAGACTTTTCGATCCTCCCATTGTCGGGCGCCAATTGTAATACCGATGATCTCTTTGTTTTGACGTTGCCCAATCGGTAGTGCTATGTAAGGAGCCTGGCCCACAGCCCACCATGGAATAAAACTAATGGCCATAATTGCATCAGCTGTAGCGCTATATAGAACATCATTTATTGCCTGACGACAGTTGGCAGGACCTTCTTTGATGGCTTTCTGATAGAGTGGATTATCTAAATTGGGGTCATATGTTAGCGCATCTTCTAATCGGTTAATTCCGTATGGGTGATGTTGATCCCTCATGCGATAAAACTGAACAAGCTCTTTGAAGGTTGAAGGGGTTTGGCCATTACCCCATCGAGCAAGAAACTGGTTCATATCATTTTGAATTTCTGTTGAAGAAATACATTTGTAATGGGTATCTATCATTTTAAGTGGTACTTCTACAATTTTTATATTCACTTCCTTGCAACAACGGATTAGTTGTTTAAGGCAAGACTTTTGTTCTAGATCGAACCCTTCGTTAGGTATAAGCAATGCAATACGTATTGGTGTTTTTTCTTCGCCAAGAACGGAGAGCAAGTCAAAATCTTGCGGACAGTGATCTGTCATAGGATCTTCTAAATCAGGCCCAGCCATATATGAAAGTAGCCGAGCTGCATCTTCAACATTTCGAGCTAGGGCGCCAGGTGTATCTAAAGAGTGAGAAATTGGAACAATACCCGTTCTTGAAATTAGCCCGACTGTTGGCTTTGCACCAACAACGCCGCATGCTAGTGCCGGGAAAATGATACTTCCATGTGTTTCCGTACCTACCGCAGCATCGCAAAAGCCAGCTGCAACAGCAATTGCGGAGCCTGAGCTAGAGCCGCCTGGAGTCAAGCGTTCACTGATAGGATTGATTCCTTGGCCGCCTAGTTCAGAATAGCCCATTGGCATTGTTGTGCTAACGAAACCCGCCATTTCGCTCATTGTTGTTTTACCAAATGGGTGAACTCCCTTGGAGCGAAGTTTTTGAATACAAAAGGCATCTCCCTCATTTTTGAGGGCTTTGAAAGCCATAGAACCCGCAGTAGCTCTTAGTCCATCGATGCAAATATTATCTTTTACTAATACATGCCAGTTTGCTTGTGGATTGGGTTTTCGCCATTGAGCAATGGCATGCAGCTCCCAATTAAGTTCTCTAATTCGTTTTTCGATAATTTCAGCGGTGAGTGCAGGGCCTTTGTAGAGTCGTTGCATCATGGTTATTTCCCCAGTGATTTTTCTCTAGTGTGGCAGGAGTATGGGTCAATAACAAGATGGGAATAGTGCTTATTTTCTTTGATTTTGTACGAGGATTGAACAAAACTCCTCAACCTTAACGACTTGAGTGCCAAATTTTTTTGCTTTACCTCGAGCTTTCAGGACCTTTTTATCTTTGCTGACTAAATACATCGCTTGGGAAAGGCGAGCCAGTGCGAAAAACTTATCATCATCACCATCGCGGCAGAAACGCTCTTCTGGCAGAGGGGCGTTAATAATTTGAGAGTTCTTAATCCAAAGATTTAAAATATTTTTTTGTTCATCATCACTCAAATTAAACATTTTTCGCGATAAAACATCCGCGAGTTCACAAAACGTTTCTGCGTGACCAATAAGTTGAATTGATCCGTCTTCTAAAGCTTTTGCAATTGGGGAGACTTTACGATCTTTAAATACCCAAAGATCCATGAGTACATTGGTATCAAGAACGCAAAATATAGAAATATGAGAGCAAGACGCCTCAAAGGGAATTTGAGGCGTCTGTTGAAGTAGCTTTATATAGTTTGCTTTTTGCTCGCTATTCATCGTAAAAGGTCACCAACTGCACGAGCTTCATCAATTAATTCATTTTGAGTGATGAACAAGCGGCGACGAACCTCTGATGTGAGAGGCAAGTCACCAATAATTTTATAGTCTGCATTACCAGGACAGAAACAGGGGAAACCAAAAACTAAGCCCTTTGGAATGCCATAACTGCCATCAGATGCGACTGCCATGGTGACCATGCGACCGTTACTACCCATGATCCAGTCGCGCATATGATCAATAGCAGCAGATGCGGCAGATGCAGCAGAGGAAGCGCCACGAGCTTTAATTATTTGACCGCCTCGAGTTGCGACATTTTTCACAAACTCTTCCTCCCATGCTGCATCCCAAGCGCCCGTTACTCGTTTGTTGTTGTACCGTAAGAAGCGAAGATCGGGGTACATAGTGTTGCTATGATTGCCCCAAACAAAAAGTTGTTCTACACCAGAGACGGGAACTTCAAGCTTTTCGGCGACACGAGCCATAGCGCGGTTTTGATCTAAACGCATTAATGCAGAGAAGCATTCTTCTTTTAGATCAGGAGCATTACGCATGGCAATCAAGGTATTGGTATTGCAAGGGTTGCCTACAACTAAAACACGAACATTGCGATCGGCACGTTCATTTAAGGCTCTGCCCTGGCGTTGGAATATTTCACCATTGGCTCGTAATAGATCAGCGCGATCCATGCCGTCCTTACGTGGCATTGCACCAATCATGAAAACACAATGAGCGCCATCAAAAAGAGACTTTTCATCTGTGTGTGCAGACATTTCTGCTAACGTAGGAAATGCACAATCGGACAATTCCATCATAGTGCCCTTTAGGCGTTGTTGACTCTCGGGCGTATTACGAGCAAGTAAACGCAATTCAATCGGTTGTTCCGGACCAAAGAGTTGTCCAGAAGCAATGCGGAAAAGCAAGGAGTAGCCAATATTGCCACAAGGTCCAGTAATCGCAATACGAATCGGAGCTGTCATGATTTATGTCCAGAGAATAGAAAGATTTTCCAATTATAGAGTTGAATGACTTGGACAACCAAGCTTCGTTAAGCTTCGTTAAGACTTCTTAGGGAGAATGCTGATTTAATTTAACGTGCGGGTGGAGGAGGTGAGATTCGAACTTGCGGAAGTTGTCAATATTTATAGGTGATTTTTTACCCCCTCTACTTTAAAATCAAACTGTTTCATAACGTCCTTTGCTTTGTAGAAATGAAGTCATCTTTTTTTGCCTCTTTAATACTTTTATCTTTTGTTGGTTCTGTTTGTGCTCAACCTTTCGTAGCTCCCTCTGCTCGCTCAGCAGAGGACTTGGGTTGGACGGCCGGTGAGGTGGCACCAAGCCCCTTAGCTCCTCGCTACACGAATCCCACTTTTAAGACGAAACCTGAGGCAGAAGAAGCTAAACGAGTGGCGCAGGAAGAGTTAAAGCGTTGTCAAAAAATTCGTCTACACCAAAAAGCCCTGTGTAATGAGAAGCTTTTGGTTAATCAGTGCATGGGCAAGGTAGAAAAGGTTTTAAGAGAACGTGAGCGACTTGCTAACCAATTAGTTCGGACGGCTGATCATCAAATCAGAATTTTTACAACACAAGAAAAAAAGAAAAAGTCGAGTGTTGGACGGGATCTGATGCCTCAAAAACGAGGAGATATTTCAGAAAAGATTGCTAAGAGTAATAAAAAACTCAAAGTACAAGAAGAGCGCAAGCTTCAAGAGCAAGCTAATGTAGAGGCATTTAACGCGAAGCAAATTGAAAACGAGGCTCGCAAAGAAAAGTTAGCTAAAGAGGCCGCTAAACGAAAGGCGGACCGTCAAGAGCGCCAAGCACGCTATGAAAAAGAGCGTCGTGAACGAGAAGAAGCTCAACGTCGTCAAGCTGAAAGTAATCAAAAGTCAGGCGTATTGTTTTAGCTCGGATACTATTGGATAATGAAAAAAGAACTGAAAACGGCAATCGAGAAAACGTTTGCTGAAGATGGTCCGCTGTGTCAGCACATTGAAGGCTTTAAACGTCGAGATAGTCAAGTGGAATTTGCTCAGGCAGTAGCAAATGCCATAGTAGAACGTGAGACGGCTGTAGTTGAAGCAGGAACTGGTACGGGGAAGACTTTCGCGTATTTGATTCCAGCCATTTTATCGGGTTCCAAAACGATCGTTTCAACTGCAAGTAAAACACTTCAAGATCAGCTTTTTAATAAAGACGTTAACCTTATTCAGCAAGCACTGGGGCGATATGTGACCGTTTCCGTTTTAAAAGGGCGGGCTAATTATCTTTGTAAGTTTCGTTTAGAACGCCTCATTCAATCCGGATTGTTACCAGAGCGTACGAGTGGCCCCAAGCTCGACAAAATTCGTCAATACGACCGTTTGTCTACAACGGGTGATATTAATGAGATTAACGGCATTGCGGAGTCCGATCCACTGTGGCCGTTAGTGACGAGTACACGTGAAAATTGTTTAAGTAATAAGTGTCCTCACTATGAAGAGTGCTTTTTAACTCAAGCTCGTCGAAAGGCGCTCGAAAGCGACGTCGTTGTTGTTAATCATCACTTATTTTTAGCGGATTTAAGCCTAAAAGATGACAGCATGGGAGAGCTCTTACCTGCTGCAGACTTGGTTATTTTGGATGAATCTCATAAGTTAGCAGATATTGGTATCGACTATTTTTCGGAGATGTTTTCTCTACGAGAAGTATCTGATTTTTCGGAAGATGCTCGTCGTGTTGCTAAGGCTTATGCTGCATCAGCCCTTCGATGGGATGATGAGTTTACTATTCTTAAAAAGGCTGTTTTAGATTTCCACGAAGCTTTTAGCTTCAATTTGCACTTGGAACCTGATACAGAAATTGAAATTGCCTCTATAGAAAGTTTTGCTGAAGAAATCAAAGAACCAATGGCTAACTTGGTCACGATTTTGGGAAAAATTAATAAATATTTTTCAGATCTGTCTGGTCATAATGAAGAACTTGATTTAATGGGGCAACAGGCAACAGAATTATTGGGCAGACTGCAATCCTGGGAGCGTATCTTCCAGTCTCCCGAGATTGTAAAGACTGTCAATGGAACCCCTTCAGTTTTATGGTTACGCTACACGGAGCAAAATGTTATTTTTGCAAATACTCCCTTAACTCTTGCAGAAAGCTTTAGAAAGGCACGATCTGCTATGGATTGTGCTTGGGTATTTACGAGTGCAACGATTTCAACAAAAAATAGTGATAATCAAAATAACTTTTCCTATTTTTTGAGTGAACTTGGTTTACCGTCAGAAACGCAAACGTATTCGTGGCCCAGTCCTTTTGATTATGAGCTTCAAGGGCGCCTTTACTTGCCTAAAAATTTGCCCGGGGTATTTGAAGAGGATTTCCCAGAAGCACTCGTTGAGGCAACCTGGCCATTGCTACAAAAGACACAAGGAAGAGCATTTTTCCTATGCACCAGCTTTAGAACGATGGATCGTGTTGCAGAGTGCTTAAGAGCTCGTATGGGGGCAAATTTTACGTTGTGCGTTCAAGGTGAAAGCCCAAAGACAGAGCTGTTGCAGCGCTTTAAGTCGGCTAGTAATGCCGTTCTTGTCGGCTCGATGAGTTTTTGGGAGGGCGTTGATATGAAAGGCGATGCCCTGCAATTGGTTGTCATTGATAAGTTACCATTTGCTCAATTTGATACGCCAGTGGCGAGAGCAAGAAAGCAGTGGCTTGAGCAACAGAAAAAGAATCCTTTCGTGTGTCATCAGTTGCCAGAAATGATTACCACGCTTCGTCAAGGTGTTGGCCGTTTGATTCGTAGTGAAAAAGATTATGGAGTTGTCGTTTGTGGCGATAATCGACTAATAGAGAAACGCTATGGCGCTATGGTCATAAAGAGCCTTCCACCCATGATTCGAACACAAGATTTTGCACGAGTTTATTCATTCTTGGATAACCCTTACGAGGCTTATTAATGGCGACTAGAATCCAAGTCGGTAAAACTTGGTGGGGACAAGCTTGGCTAAAAGCGTTGGAAGGGTGCGATTATGCTAATCGCTTGCCCCGTGGCAAATCCTATTTTGTGCATGGACGAGTTGAGTTCCGTGGAGTGGATTCAGAAAGTCATTGCTTGGAGGCATTCGTTCACGGCTCGGCCTACGCGCCATATGTAGTGAATTTAGGACTAAAGCCCTTTACTCAACAAGAGTGTTCTCGCTTACTCGATAGATTGTGCTCAGATTCGCTGCTTTTAGCACAACTTTTAGATGGCGAATTGCCCTCAGAAGTAGCACAAATCTGCAATGAGTTAGGTATTGAGCTCTTTCCTAACTCATCTCGAGACCTCACGATGCTGTGTACTTGTCCAGATAGTGCACATCTCTGCAAACATATTGCGGCATTTATCTACTTTTTGGCAGATGTTATTGATGCAGATCCTTTTGTTCTTTTTAAGATCCGTGGGTTAGATTTAGTTCATGCGTTAAAAGCAAAAGGGGTATCCCTTGAAGAGAGTGTCAAAGAGAAGCCACTAACGCTAGAGCAGCTTTTAGAGCCGATCCGTTCTTTACCTCTGAAAGTGACACCTGACGAGCGGTTAACATTAGCGACCTTACCCCTAAAATCACTCAAAGCAATGGGTAGCACATTGCTCGATTTGTTGCCTCAAACCATCGTTCAATCAAATGCAAAAGATCTCAGAGATTGGCTTAAGAACACTTTAAAGCGGAATATAGACAAACTCAAAGTTCTTGATGAATCACGGTGGCAACGTCAGCAGGAGTTAGAGCTCTCTCAGTGTTCGTCTCTGTCTCCCTTTGTGCAAACCGCGGATTGTTTAAATGTAAAAACGAGTCTCTCTTTAACTTTAAATGATCAGACTTTTGCATTTGAGTTGACAAAACAGCCATCAACGCAAGATCGACTCTTGCAAGCTCTTTGGTTTGTTGCTCCCAAAGAGGAGAAACAGTTACCGTCATCAACCCAAGGTTTGCGAGTTGTTTTTGATTTGGCTGCAAGATTTTATGCGGCACGGGCTTTTGTGCCTTGTGTTGTGCAAAGTCCAGTGGGCGGAGAGGACGCGTTACCGCAAGTTTGGATGATACCCTCTTTAAGTCAGGCTGAGACACAGAGAGTTTTTGAACAGTATTTAAATGCTGTCAAAAGTTCATTAGCAGATTTATTTAAGACTCAACTTAAGTCATTAAGTGAGGCTGATCAGGCCTTTCTACTTTTAACGGGAGCATTAACAACACTGCACTCCATGTTAGGGCTTGATGTGGATGAGTCCGATATCTTTAAGATTCTCATTGCTCACCCAACTTATGAAGTTGTTAAAGCGCCCAAGCAAATTGGACAAGCTTTAGCTCAGTACTTTCGAGTATTAAATTTAGGGCGAGCTTATCCATGGCAACCATTAATTAAGCTAACAAGTTTAAAGGATGGCGTAGTCTCTGTAGGCTTTGGTGTCTTGCATAGAGGACAAAATTCAAAGCCTGTGCTACTAAAGGCCTTGCTCGGCCAGGAGCTCTATCGTCATGATAGGTTGGCGGCTTTAAATATTCTTAGAACATTGGCAGAACTGTATGAGCCATTTGATCAACTGGCTCGAGAAGGGAAGAACCTGAAAATCGAACGCAAGGCTTTGGCTGAGTTTATGTTTGAGATAACACCGTATTTGACACTATTAGGTGTAAAGGTGTTGATGCCAACGAGTCTTAAACGTTTTATTTCTCCCAAGTTGGTGGCACGTGCTTCTTCAGATGAGAGCTTTAGTAAAAAACTCTTAGGCTTAGAAGCATTGTCAGACTTTAACTGGGAGGTTGCGTTAGGGTCGAAGTCTCTGAGTAGGGAGGAATTTCAATCATTAGTTGAACATGCGGGAGAATTAGTCTACAACGGAACAGATTACGTTTATATTGATCCGGTTGAAATTCAAAAGATTCAAGAAAAGCTTGAACATCCGTCCGAGCTCACATCTGTACAAAAACTTCAAGCAGTTCTCTGTGGTGAGGTCGATGGGGTACCTGTTCTTGGAACAGAGGCTTTATTGCAGAAACTTAAAGCACTTACGGAAGTATCTTTAGTGAAGGCTCCTGCCAGTCTGAAAGCAAGTCTTCGTCCTTATCAAGAAAGGGGCTATTCCTGGTTAGTTAAAAATTTAACTTTAGGAATGGGGGCTTTAATTGCGGATGATATGGGACTTGGGAAAACTCTTCAAGTGATTGCGGCAGTAACACACCTTAAAGAAGCAGGAGAACTTGAAAAAGAAAAAGTTCTGGCGGTTGTTCCCACTACATTGTTAGTGAATTGGCAAAGAGAAATTGCAAAATTTTCTCCCCAACTCAAAGTAGCACTTTATCACGGACCTAAACGAGAGTTACCAACGGATAATTATGATGTGCTTTTAACAACCTATGGTACTGCACGTATGGATGTTGAAGAGTTAAAGCACATGCACTATCGCCTTATGATTATCGACGAAGCGCAAGCAGTAAAAAACAGTACCTCTTCGCAAACAAAAGCTCTGAAAAGCCTAAAAGCAAGGCAAGTGATTGGTATGTCAGGAACACCCGTTGAAAATCGTCTGATGGAATACTGGTCAATATTTTCTTTGGTTCAACCGAAATTATTAGGAACACAAAAGGATTTTAAGGAGCATTTTGCTCGTCCGATTGAGGCTGATCGGGATCCAAACACAATTGATGCATTTAGAAAATTGACTGCGCCCTTCATGCTTCGTCGTTTAAAGACCGATAAAAGTATTATCGCTGATCTACCAGAGAAACTTGTTCAGGATCAATTTACCTCTTTGCGCCAAGATCAGGCAGTGCTTTATGAAAAATTCCTTAAAGAGACGTTGGAAAAGATTGAAACAGCCATAAAAAAGGCAAAAGAAAGCGGAGAAGATACTCGGATTGTTCAGCGTGGTTTGGTTTTAAAGCTCATGACAGGCTTAAAACAAATTTGTAACTCCGTATCTCAATTCCAAAAAACGGATTCGCCTTATCCTGACTCTGGTAAAGGGGATATGCTCATTGATTTAGTTGAGCGCTCTTTTGATGCAGAGCGCAAGGTTTTAATCTTTACGCAGTACCGAGAAATGGGAGAACGTTTGCAGACGTGGCTTAAATCAACGTTGGGTGAAGAGGCACTTTTTTTGCATGGTGGCGTGACAGTTAAAAGGCGTGCTGAAATGGTAGATGCTTTTCAAAATGCCCCTCAAACACGCGTAATGATTTTATCCCTGAAGGCAGGAGGAACAGGGCTTAATCTAACTCAGGCTTCTACAGTCATTCACTATGATCTTTGGTGGAACCCTGCAGTTGAAGCTCAAGCAACTGATAGAGCTTATCGTATCGGTCAAAAGCGCGATGTATTAGTTTATCGTTTCATAACGAAAGGCACGTTTGAAGAGCGTATCAATGAGATGTTAATGAGTAAGCGAGAATTAGCTGATTTAACGGTTGCCACGGGAGAGTCTTGGGTAGGAGAGTTGCCGGTTAATGAGCTAAAGAACTTGTTTAAGTTAGAGCAATGATTGTTTTTATGGCGTCCTTGTCACTAATACAAGACCCATATTGGAAGCCATAGTCGCTTTAAAGAAAGGAGGAGTTTTTGGTGCTCCTCCTTGCACATTGAATTAAAAGTCACTGAACTAAACGCGATAAACAAACTTGTCTTTACGCGGAGGGGTAGCAGGATAATCACCCGCAATATAACCTAAAATACAGTGACCAATACCGACATAATCTCCTTTAATACCTAATTGCTTCAAAAGAGCTTTGCCGTATTCCGTTTCAAATTCTTGGCGTGCTCGGTGAATCCAGCAGCTACCCAGCCCCTCAGCATGAGCAGCGTTTAATAAGTTTCCCATGACCAAGGCGCCATCTTCAACATAACTTGCTACAGCACGATCAGCTAGTACAACTAAAACAACGGGGGCACCATAGAAAGGATCAGAGTCTGGTTTCCCGCAAATTTCAGCATTAATTCGAGAAAGTTCGTCTCGAACTTCTTTATCTGTGATAGCCAAAATAATTGCAGATTGCTTACCCATACCATTTGGAGCATAAGTACCAGCTTCTAGAATGCGGTCCAACACGTCGGCAGGGACAGGATCCGTTTTGTAGTTACGGATAGAGCGGCGAGTAAGAAGATTCTGCATAGCAATATTTTGCATGATAAAACTCCTTTTTTAGTGAGATGTTTTGAGTTCTATTGTAGGCGTACTTCAAAAGTTTCGGAAAGAAAAAGGAGCTAGAATCTAGCTCCTTTACCTACTATAGCGGTATAGCGTTTACTCTATCGTTCGTTCTCGATTTTTGTTAGCATCCAAAACGCGTTGGATATCGCCATCTAACTCTGTTAATCCCAATTCTTTATAGCAACGTTGAATAAGCTTCAAAGCATCATCGGAGTACGGAGTTTGTTGGAACTGACGAACTACGTTTTGAGCTCGGTCAATTGCTGCAACATAGGCATAACGTTCAAAGTAAAATTCTGCTACTCGAAGTTCGTGGCGAGCTTGTGCCAAAACCAGCTCGTGCATACGACGGCGGGCTTCTGGGGCGTAACGGCTATCTGGATAGCGCTGAGCTAATTCCTTGAATGTATCGAAAGCTGTACGAGCTGCTTCTGCATCACGCTCTGAGATGTCTTGCTTAAAAAGGTTAGAGAATAAACCGTTCGGTTCATTCAACGTAGCCAATGCCTTTAAGTAAAGAACATAATCACTATTTTCGTGATTAGGATACTGCTTTAAGAAGCGATCACAAGCAGCGATGGCTTGAGCCGGTTCGCCGTCACGCCAATACACGTAAGCTAATTCAATTTGAGCTTGTTGTGCATAGCGACCAAACGGATAACGAGACTCCAGTTTAGAATAGTAGTCTTGAGCAAGCGTCCAGTCGCCATCGTCCGTGGCGGTACGAGCTTCGTCATAGAGGCGTTTAGCATCCCAATCGGCCGTAATATCGGTTTCAACCACATTACAAGCGGTTAAGGAACCTGCCAAAAGGGCGAGAGCCACAATTTTTGTGGCGCGACTGCGCAAATGTTGTAAAGTTAATGCCATTGGATATCTGCTTGAAAAAAGATACAGTATCCTTGGATTATAACCAAATCATGTCGTGTCAACAGGGTTTCTATTGACACAATAGTTAAGGAAAAGAATACATGTCTCAACTCTACGACGAGGCGAATGTTTATATGGCTCCCGATGATGCAATGGGGGAGCGTTTAGATAAAGTGTTGGCTCAGTTGATGCCATCCATTTCCCGAGCTCGTCTTCAATCTTGGATTGAAGAGGGTGCAGTGACCGTGAATGGGGAAGTTGCAACAAAAATTCGTCAAAAGGTTAGTGCTGGTGACGAAATTGAAGTCGTTGCCCAACCCTCACCAGAAGAATTAGCGTTTAAACCTGTTGAAATGGATTTAGACGTGGTTTATGAAGATGAAGATATTCTAGTTGTGAATAAACCTGTGGGGTTGGTTGTGCATCCTGCTGCAGGTCACTGGGACGATACGCTTTTAAATGGGTTGCTATTTAGAAATCCTGAGTTAAAGAATTTACCTCGCGCTGGGATTGTTCATCGTCTAGATCGTGATACGTCGGGTTTAATGGTAGTGGCTAAAACACTTGAAGCTCAAACCGATTTAATTCGTCAGCTTCAAGCTCGCACTGTGAAACGTGAGTATTGGGCAATTGTTCATGGTCGTGCGCCAGAGGCGGGATACGTCGATGAACCGATTATGCGAGATCCTCGATCACCGATGCGTTTTTGCGTGGGACAAGGGCCTCGTAGCAAGGAAGCGAAGACACATGTTCGTCTTGTGGATGCAGCATTTGTTCCAGGAGCGGGTCAAACACCTTTGACAGTTTCCTGGGTGGCTTGTCGACTGGATACTGGTCGTACGCATCAAATTCGAGTTCATATGCAATGGGCAGGTTTACCGTTGTTAGGAGACCCAGTTTATAAAGGCAAATTGGGTAAACTACCGTCGGACTCGCCCTTGTCGATGATGAGTCGACAGGCTTTGCATGCCTCTCGATTAGGTTTGGTACATCCTCGCTTGAGGGAGCACATGGAGTGGTTCGTACAGCCTCCAGAGGATATGATTGAATTAATGGATACACTTGGATTTGGTCCGTGGGACGAACCAGTGTCTGTGTTTAAGGAATAAGAAATGATTGATGATACAAGTAAGCCAGCTTTAGAAATATTACAGCCGGATTGGGACAAGATTTGCCCAACTAACGTTGATGCATTAATGACTTTGCGAGCCGGAGGTGTTTCCTCTGGCCCATTTGGTGATAAGACAGGGGTCGGTGGTTTTAACGTTGGCGCGTATTGCGGTGATGTTGACTTTTGCGTGAAAATGAATCGTCAACTAGCCTCTCAATTAGTTCCATCAGATCCAAAGTGGCTCAAACAAGTTCATGGTACAACCGTCGTTGATGCAGAAGACGCAGCTCCAGAAGTTGAAGCAGATGCCAGCACATCAGTGACGCCAGGTGTTGTCTGCGTTGTTCAGGTGGCCGATTGCTTACCCGTTTTGATCGCAGAAAAAACAGGCAAGGCCGTGGCGGCAGTCCACTGCGGTTGGCGTAGTCTTGCTGATGGCATTTTGCAGAAAACGATTGCTCGTTTAAATGAACGCTTAGGCGGCGATCACAACTATATTGCTTGGATGGGACCGCGAATTGGCGATGAGGATTTTGAAACGGGTGTTGAAGTTCTCGATGCAATGCAAAAATACTTGCCCAATGCTCAAGAGGCATTTAAGTCTGTTGGTGAAGGTAAATACTTAGCATCTTTGACTGGTTTGGCAACGCAAGCTTTATCACAAGTAGGCGTTACAGAGGTTGTTAAAGCACGCCATTCGACTTATGCAAATGCGGATCTTTTCTATAGTTTCCGTCGTGATGGCAAAACGGGTCGCCATGCGGCCATGATTTGGATAAAGGGAGAAGCTTAATGAGTCGAATTCCCCGAGTGGGCTTCGTGTCCATGGGTTGCCCCAAAGCTTTAGTGGACTCTGAGCGTATCATGACAACGTTGCGAGCCGAAGGCTATGAGCTTGTTGGTTCTTATCATGATGCAGACCTCGTTATTGTCAATACTTGTGGTTTTTTGAATGAAGCCGTTGCCGAAAGCGTAGAGGCGATTCAAGAGGCGATGCGTGAAAATGGTCGAGTGATCGTGACAGGGTGTTTAGGTGCGAAAAAGCACTTAGACGGATCAATGTATCTGGATGATGTTTGTCCTAATGTTCTGGGTATCACAGGGCCGGGGGAATTCGATAAGGTTGTCAATTTAGTACATCAGCATTTGCCTAAGCCTCATGACCCATTCTTTGATTTAGTACCTAAAGCTGGTATTAAGTTGACCCCTAAACATTACGCTTATCTCAAGATTAGTGAGGGCTGTAATCACCGCTGTGCTTTTTGCATTATTCCTCAATTACGAGGTCCGTTAATTAGTCGCCCAGTTGGAGAAATTCTTCGTGAGGCTAAGCTCTTAAAAGCCCAAGGTGTTAAAGAATTAATGGTGATTAGCCAAGACACTTCAGCCTATGGTCTTGATCGCAAGTATGGGATTGATTTTACCGATAGTGGTAAGGCAGTACGCGCCAAACTTTTAGATTTAGCGAAAGAATTAGGTGATCTCGGGATGTGGATTCGTATGCACTATGTGTACCCTTATCCTCATGTAGATGCAGTGGTTGAGTTGATGGCAGAAGGTAAGATTTTGCCTTATCTTGATATTCCATTCCAACATGCACATCCTCGAGTACTCAAGTCAATGAAGCGACCGGCTAGTACTGAAAAGACGCTTGAGCGTATTAAAGCATGGCGATCAATTTGTCCTGACTTAACGATTCGATCTACCTTTATTGCTGGTTTCCCTGGTGAAACGGAAGATGAGTTTAAGTATCTTCTAGACTTCTTGCATGAAGCTCAATTGGATCGTGTGGGTTGCTTTGCCTATTCTCCTATTGAAGGTGCTCCCGCTAATGAGTTACCGGGAGCTTTGCCTGATGAAGTTCGTGAAGAGCGTCGTGATCGCTTTATGGAAGTGCAAAGTAAGATCTCTGCAGAGCGATTAGCTCGTAAGATTGGTCAAACTTTACCTGTTATCATTGATGAGTGCGAAGACGAAGATGGAGTAGCTATTGGTCGTACTACAGCAGATGCCCCAGAAATTGATGGCATTATCTATGTAACAACAGATGGCCATTTAGAGCCAGGAGATATTGTTAATGTACGTGTGACGGCTAACGAAGAATATGATTTAGTGGGCCGACACGTTCCTTAATGGAGCAGTATATGCAATGGGCAACGATTAAGCGTTTGGTAACGCGAGCCGTATTGGTTGGCGCAGCGCTTGTCGTTGCCATTGAAAGCTATTACGTAGGTCAGGTTGTTTATTATGCCTATGAGCCAATATCGACCTCTTCCTACATAGAAAGCGAGAAAGAACGTTTAGGAAAGGTTCTTCACTATCCGGTTAAACTCAATCAGATGAGCAACAACATTATTCGTTGCGCAATTTCAGCAGAAGACTTCCACTTTCCTAAGCACGGTGGCATTGAGTGGAATTCAACTTACCGAGCCTTTATTAATAATGTTTTTTATGATCGTAGCGCGCCAGGTGGATCTACGATTAGTCAGCAAACTGTCAAGAATTTATTCTTATCTCACGAAAAAAGTTATTTTCGTAAAGCTCAAGAAATCTTTCTGACCTTAGTGATGGAAGCAACTTGGAGTAAGGGGCGGATTATCGAGGCCTACTTGAATGTTGCAGAGTTTGGTCAGGGTATTTTTGGTGTAGAAGCGGCAGCTCGCTACTATTTCGGGACACATGCTAAGGATCTCACAGAGTGGCAATCTGTTTGGTTGGCAGCGATATTAACGAATCCTCGATACTATCAAAAACATACGACACCGAAACTAAGAGCGCAAATGTGGCGCATTGCCAAGAATCTAGATAATTATGAGATTCGAAGAATTAACAATCAAATGAAGTAGTGTTAAGCATCAAAAAAGCGGAAGAAACTCTTCCGCTTTTTTGATCTAAATATGTTTAGAGTTGCAGTATCGACGACGATACAGCCAGATTAATAGCAGTCCATAAATGGCAAACTGAACAAGGTTTGCAGTAATTAGCGGAAGGACTTCAAGAAGGTTTGCTCCTTCTTGACTCGCAAATAAAACTGCACGACAAGCAGGAGTAGTCGGCAATATCCAGGCAAGGGGGATGACCCACGTAGCAAAGTTCTCAAAAGGGAAAACAAGGCCCGACAAAAATAATGACGGAGCTGAAGCCAAAACCATGCCGGCGGCATAGTGGTTTGTTCCCATTGCTAATGCTAGAGCCATAGCTGCGGCAGTAATGGCTAAGCTAAACGCTGCAATACCCAGGATAGAGGCGGGGAAATTGAGCATCGTAGGCATGCCTAAAAGCCATAGCCCCAACCCTTCTAGAATGAGTGACCAGGCAAAGGCAATAATGAAAAATCCAGTAAATACGGCAGAGAAGTTTTTTCCATTTAAAAACACACGTCTAGCAAAGCTTTTTTCGTGTCTTTGTTCAGCCCAGCCACCTAAACAGATACCAATGCCAAAAAACATGACAGCCTGCACAATCACTACGGCGACCATTGGCACTAAGTACACACCATAACCGGAGATGTTGTTATAGAGGTCTTGAGAGACAAAGGATGGACCCTTCATACTCATCTTTTTGACAGCCAATGGATTAAGGCCCTCTGCAACTAATCGCTTTGCAGCTTCCTTAATATTTTCTTGGCCAACAACGAGTTGAGTCATTGCTGCAACTGCTCGGCCTTTCACTGGAAAGGCACCGTTAGAAAAGACGCTCACAGCACTAGGGGTACCACGGCGAATGTCTGCCTCAAAGTCAGGAGGAATAACAATCATGACATCAAACTTAGCCAGATGGAAATCTGCTTGAGCTTGACTGAAATCAGATGTCACGCTCTCAGGGAAAATCATTGGAGTACTAATGAGCTCGTCAGTTAAATCCCTAGACATTTTAGACTGGTCCATATCCACAATCGCCGTATGAATCTGAGTAATGGCTTGATTGCTATATGGAATTGAGTAAAACACCAGATAAAAGAACGATGCAAACGAAAAAATCAAGAACGTATGACGATTGGATATGACGCGTTTGACTGTTTGCAATGCCAATTGGAGGAAAGCTAGCATTTGTTATTCTCCTCACGAATAGCAAGATGCATTTGACGTCCCATTGCTGGTATTCCAAGTAAAGCATAAATGAGTCCAAACACTCCAAGCTTGGCCAGCGGAACTAAAGAAACAAAGAAAGGAGAATTTAGCATCCATTGTTGACTTTGGAATTCGACATAATGCGTCAATGGGAAGATTTGAGAGAAAATGACAACCCAATGTTGCATAGCATCAAATGGAAAGGAAAAACCGGTAAAGGGGAAAATGGGGGCAATATAGCCAACGCAAAAGCTCGTAGCAACAATCCAACCAGCCTTCATAGCAATTCCCATGATAAAAACTGGCAGCAATGCAATAACAGCCATTAAAAACGCCAATCCCATCACCCAAAAAAGGATTGAACCTTGGGCAAACCACTCACAATATCCGGCAAAGTAGGCAATGAATAACGCACCAAGCACAGAGTAGTACGCCCACCACGGTAAGAGTTTTCCAATAATGGCCCTAGTGGTGCTACCACCAGCAGTTTTAATCCAGTCATAAACCGATTGATTCTGCCACTCAGAGCTCAGTCGAGTAACAATGACAAGGGCTAATCCAAGATGTAGCAGACCGGGAATTAGCACTGGCAATAGATAGGCTTGGAAGTTAAATGCAAGATTGCCAAAGGTGACAGCTTGTACATTCATTAATCCCAGGGCTCTATCGGCTTGCTTATGGTTAGCACCGGCAGAAAGTGCAAGTTTTTTGGCGGATTCAACCGTGAACTGCCCTAGTGCTGTTTTAATATCCAGTTCAAGGGTGACGGCTACCGCGTAGAGTGATTTAGGGAAATAGCCTTCAATTGCTAAAGAATCAGGACGAGATAGATGAGCACTCCAGTTGTGAGGGACGGTCAGGTAAGCGTAGATTTCCCCTCGCTTAACGGCGGCTTTCGCCTCCTCTGGGGATGTCATAGAAACAAGTTTTGCACTGGGCAAAGCATCTAATTTATGGGCGAATTCATAAGAGGCGGGGGAGTGATCGAGATCCACAAAGCCTACAGGCAATTCACGTAAATAGCCTTCATTGAAAATGCCCATTAAGAGCACGCACCAAACTACAGGCATCACCATAAACATGGTAATGAGCCATGGTAAAGACAGTGACAAGCGGACTTCGCGTTTGGCTACGGCAAAAATGTCAGAAAGGACAGACATGCAACTTGCCTTTATCGAGCAACGATCACGCTCATGCCGGGACGAAGGTTCATGATTGGCTCAACAGGCCGAGCGCGAACTTCGAACGTGCGGAGGTCAAAACCTGTGCTTTGACGGGTAGCCCGCCATGTCGCATAGTCGGCTCTTGGGTTGATAAAGTAGACCTTGAAGTCATAAGTTTTATCACCTAAAGCAGGGATTTTTGCTTTAAGAATGGCACCCTTAACCACAGTTTTCATATGGTCTTCACGAATGTTAAATGTGGCCCATTGATTAGTTAAGTCAACAATGGTTGCCATTGGGATCCCTGCAGCGGCAATTTCTCCCTCTTCGACAAATAAGCGAGAAACTTCACCAGCAATAGGAGAGATGACATTTTTCTCATTGACTAGACTTTGAACTTGTTCCACGCCCCCCATTGCTTGCTGAGCTTTGGCTTGAGCAGCGGTTTTTTCTTGTGAACGAGCACCAGTTTTAGCAATTTCAAACTGTTGGGTAGCCATTTGCAAAAGTTCTTTGCTCGAGCGGAAATTCGCAAGTGCCTCATCATATTTTTGGCGAGAGATTAGGCCATCTTTATAGAGAGCTGCGACTCGATTATAGGTTTGTCGAGCGAGCGTTTCGCCAGCCTTAGCTCGAAGCATTTGTGCTTCGGCAGCCCTGACTTCTTGTGGACGTGCCCCTTCATCAACCATGTTGCTCATGGCGTCTGCGGCGGTACGCAAGGCTTCAACCTCCTTAAGTTTTGCTTCAACTTCAGGAATTGACAATTCAATTAAGGTTTCTCCGATTTTGACATCTTGTCCTTCAACGACTGGCAAGGCCTTTACTCTGCCTGTCACCTTGGCTGAAATATCAACGGTTTTTGCTTGAATCATGCCGTAAAAGGGTTCAGGAGTTGGATGTGCCCCCATCCAAAGACCTGCGCCAATTGCAGCAACAACGATTAAGGCACCAGCGCCGAGGAGTAAACTCTTTTTATTTTTTTGATTTAATTGCATTTTTACTTTAACACCACAATATCAGGACGATTCAAAATCGTTTGGTAATCATTCATGAGGCCACTTACGGCATGAAGGTAGCTATAAGCGACAACAAAGCGGTAGCAAGCCAAGCGTTGCGCTACTTCAGCTCCGATCAATTTATTTCGTGCATCATTAACGTCATCAACGGTAGAGAGCCCCTCTTTAAAGCTCTTTTCTCGTAAACGAAGGTTTTCGCGAGCCAAGTCAATCGTACTTGCTGTTAGATCGTATTGTCGAAGGGCATCTTCACTGCGGAGATAGGCAATTTCAACAAGTTTTTTTACTTCGCTACGGGCTTCGGCCTGCGCAGCTTGTGCCTTATTGACTAAAGCTTGAGCGCTACCGACTCGAGCACTACGATCTCGATTGTCCCAAAGGGTGATTTTGACGCCGATGCCAGCAACCCAATCAGGCTCAGGTAAGGTCAAATAATGCTTAATTAAGTTGTAGTGACCGAAGGCGTAAAGTTGTGGATAGAAGGATCCTTTGGCAGCTTTGACTCCCATACGCGCTTGATGCTCTTGAGCATCAATGCCTTTTAAAGTTGGGTTATTCCCGAGTGCTAAATCTTGCCAGTAGGATAAGGATTTAAGATCGCGAGTAATAAAAAGGGGCGTATCTAAATTGCCGATACTTTCACTTTTTAACAATTTATTAAGTTCAGTTTCGGCGATTCTGCGATCTGTTTGGGCTGAAAGAAGCTCTCGCTCAGCTGTATCACGATTGACTTGCGCACTCATGCTCTCGATTTTCGCAATCATACCGGCCTTTTCAAATTTCTTGGCACGGACCAAATCACGATTTTGTTGAGCAAGCATGTCACCACGAAGTTTTTCAACTGAACGGGCTAATTGGACCCCAAAGTATTTTTGGACCAATTCAGTATCAAGTTTTTCTCGTGTTAAATCTAACCCTGCTTGGGCTTGTCGAACGGCCGCTTCGGTAGCCTCTTGTTTGGCACTTATAGCACCACCGGTGTATATCGGCCATATCATATCAACCGAAGCTCGAGGACCTGAAATATCGAGTTCTTTAGCAAAACCAACATGGCTTGGAAGCATACTGCCAATTACGCCTCCAATAGGCGGCATTTGAGAAAGTTGCCCCTTAACACCCCCTAAAGAAACATCCAATTCAACATCTTTTCGTCCCTCGACTTGTTGGGCATTTAACATGACCTTAGGACCCGATAAAGAACGAGCTTCCTTAACTTGGAATTGGCGTTGCTCAACGGCGGCTTGATCAATTTTGATCATGTCGGCTCGTTCGTGCATAAGAGCGCGCGCTGTCGCAAAGCTGAGATCTTGTGCCCAACTTTGAGACATAGGGAGGGCCATCACGGTGGCCAGCGCGATAAGTTTGAGTTTATTCATTACAAAAGCGTTTTTTCAATAAATAAGGGCGATATTTTAATCGTTGTCGGCTTTTTTGCCGTCAAGAGCATTCATAAAACCTCTAAGGTAGGCTGTACGAGACTCGATGGTTGGCGTAGAAGTCTCTATCTTAAGCTTATTTGCGCCCATCATACGTAACCCACGTCCTTTTTGTAACAATTCTATTAATCGCATAGGCTCAAAATTGGGTTTGTCCACAAAGGTAATAATCATCACGCTTTCCGTAGCCTCGATTCTCTTAATGCCCAAATGTTGGCAGTGAAGACGTAGACGGTGCGTATCAATTAACGTATTTGCCTCTTGAGGGAGTTTTCCGTATCGATCCCCAAGCGCTTCTCGAACAGCTTCAATCGCAGGGAATGACTCACAACTTGCTAATTCTTTATAGAAGGAGAGACGTTGTTGGACATCCTCCACATAACTGGGTGGCAATAAAGCGGGTGAGTGAAGGTTGATTTCTGCCATGGCTTGGAATGGTTCATCCAAATCAAAATCTTTATTTTGTCGCATGGCCTTTACTGCTCGTTTGAGCATTTGGTTGTAAAGATCATAACCAACAGCAGCGATCTCACCAGATTGATGTTCACCCAATACTTCACCTGCCCCACGAATTTCCAAGTCATGCATGGAAAGATAAAAGCCACTACCTAAATCTTGTAGGTTTTGAATGGCCTCTAGTCGTTTCTGTGCACTGGTTGTAATGGCATCTTTGCCAGGTGTTAATAGGTAGGCATAAGCTTGATGGTGGCTTCTACCCACTCGACCCCGCAATTGGTGGAGTTGAGCCAAACCGAATTTATCTGCACGATGCATAATGATTGTATTGGCAGTAGGAACGTCAATACCAGTTTCGATGATCGTTGTACAAAGCAAGACGTTGTAACGCTGCTGATAGAAATCACGCATGACCGTTTCCAACTCTCGTTCACTCATTTGACCATGACCGACAACAATGCGAGCTTCAGGGACAATGTTTGCTAGTTGTTCCCTTCTATTTTCAATAGTCGAAACATCATTGTGTAAGAAGTACACTTGGCCACCACGATTGAGCTCACGCATGATTGCTTCTCGGATAACATCGTTACTTTCTTTTCGAACAATGGTTTTGATGGTTAGGCGTTTTTCTGGAGCTGTAGCAATCACAGAAAATTCGCGAATCCCTTCAAGACTCATGGCTAACGTTCGAGGAATTGGTGTTGCTGTTAAAGTTAACACATCAACTTCTGCACGAAGTTTTTTAAGCATTTCTTTTTGACGAACACCAAAACGGTGTTCCTCATCGATAATGATTAGGCCCAAACGGGCAAACTTCACCTTATCAGTCAAAAGCTTATGTGTGCCAACAACAATATCAATTTTCCCGGCCTCTAAACCTTCAAGTGTTAGTGTTGTCTGCTTTGCTGTTCTAAAGCGAGAGAGCTCTGCTACGGTTACAGGCCAGGCGGCAAAGCGATCCTTAAAGGTATGCGCATGTTGTTCAGCTAAAAGCGTTGTTGGGCAAAGAATGGCGACTTGCTTACCCCCCATTACTGCAGCAAAGGCTGCGCGTAAAGCAACTTCAGTTTTACCAAAACCAACGTCCCCACAAACCAATCTGTCCATAGGTTTGTCGCTACGCATGTCATCCAATACGGCCTCAATTGCTTGGAGTTGATCCGGCGTTTCTTCAAAGGGAAAGCTTTCAGCAAAGGACTCATAATCAATTCGCGAAAATTCAAAAGCGTGACCTAGGCTCTTTTGGCGCTTAGCGTAAAGGTTTAAAAGCTCTGCGGCGGTATCTCGAATCTTTTCCGCAGCTTTTTTCTTTGTCTTTTCCCAATCGTTTTTACCTAAATGGTGTAAAGGGGCATGTTCCGCATCTGAGCCGGTATAACGAGAAATCATTTGCAGCTGTGCTACGGGGACAAAAAGCTTAGCGTCTTTTGCATAGTCCAGGCGCAAAAACTCTTCCATGCCACAGCCGGTATTTATAGTTTCTAATCCGGCATATCGACCTATACCATGAACCAAATGAACCACTGGATCCCCAATTTTTAATTCAGCCAAATCGCGAATTAATGTGTCGACATTAGTGACATGGTTTTGACGACGACGCTGATGACGCGGCGTTGAGGCATAAAGCTCAGTTTCTGTTAATACATTAATGCCTTCAAGAAAAAAGCCTTGGTAGAGCGGACCAACACCCAACATAATGGGCTCATCAGAGGCGAGAAACTCATCAAAGTTTTCAACATAAGGCACATTTAATGCATAGCGCTTGAAAAGCTGTGACATCGTTTCGCGCCGTCCGAGGCTTGCAGCCATCAAAAGAGTGCGATGCTTACGTACCTTTTCCTCAACTAAAAAGCGTTCTAGGTTTGTAATCGGGATGTCAGCTTTACGGTCAACGACAACATTAGGTTTAAATTGAATTGAGGGATCAACTTTGGCTTCAAAGCGAACAAATGGCTTTAGAGCTAAGAAGAAATGTTCATTGTCCAAATAAAGATCCCTAACTGGTAATACTGGACGTTGTGCATCAGCTTTTAAAAAGTTGTAACGTTGCTGTGTTTCGTTAAAAAAGCGCTCTAGCGCTGCATTGTTGTCGCCTAGTAGTCCAACGACTGCTTGATCACTATTGAGATAATCAAACAGAGTTGCTCTTTGTTCAAAAAACAGGGGCAAGTAGTACTCGATACCAGCACCAATGACCCCTTGACTTAAATCCTTGTAAAGGGCTGCTTTAGTGGGGTCGCCGGTGAAAGTTTCTCGCCAACGTGCTCGAAAAGCAACCAACGCTTCAGCATCGACGGGGTATTCGCGACCTGGAAGCACACGTACTTCATCAACAATCTCAATTGACCGTTGAGTGTCTGGATCAAAGGAGCGGATTGAGTCAATTTCTGTATCGAAAAGATCAAGACGAAACGGCGATTGAGCCCCCATTGGGAAAATATCAATGAGACTGCCACGAATAGAAAATTCCCCTGGAGCGACGACTTGACTCATGTGTTGGTAGCCAGCACTAACGAGTTGCTGACGTAGCTCATCAGTATTAATTTCTTGGCCTTTTTTAAAGAAAAATATTCGACCAGCTAAATAGGAGGGAGGAGCAATCGTTTGACTTGCTGTTGTACAAGCAACAAGCAACACATTAAGACAATCAGGATTAGCCGCCCAGGATTGAAGTTTATTTAAAATTTGAAGTCGCTCACTGACAAGGTCTGAGTGCGGGCTAAGGTTGTCGTATGGTAATGTTTCCCAATCGGGGAAGTAGTCGCATTTTATGGATGGAGCAAAATACTGAATTTCATCTTTTAGTCTCAAACATTCTGCAGCATTATCAGCAATAAGAACCAAGATTTTATTGTTTTGACGGCAAGTCTGTGCTGCTTGTGCTAACCATAATGCATCAGTACCTGCACCACCAACATTGATAGTGCGTTTTGCCTTGGCATTCAATGAAGAAATGTCATTTTGAATACGAGAAACTAGGGTGTCAAACATAATCACTGCGCCTAAAATTAATCTATCCATTATGGCAAAATTGTGCCATTACGTCATCACTTATTAAGAACTTGTTATTGTTAATTTTATAAAGACTTTTTGTCATGGCAATGTTGTCAGATAACGCCAAACTTTGGCGTGGTTTCTTTTGCACTTTGATTGGTGGAATTGGATGGGGCTTTTCTGGAGCTTGCGGTCAATACCTCTTTACTTACCAGTCAGTTTCTCCTCAGTGGTTAACTGTGACTCGCATGCTATGCGCTGGGGTGATTTTAGCGGTTTGCTTTTGGCCAAAATATTGGCGCAGTATGTTACCTCTTCTAAAGCCCTCTATACAGTGGTTTTGGGTACTAGCCTATGCCATATTTGGTCTGATGTTTAGTCAGTTGGGCTATTTAACAGCGGTGGAGTATACAAATAGTGGTACAGCTACGATGCTTGTTTACATTAACCCTGTTTTTATTCTTACCTATATTTGTGCTTCGCAACGACGGTGGCCAAATAAGCGTGAGTTACTTGCAATGACGTTGGCATTGGTAGGGATGTTTTTCATTGCAACTCATGGTGATATTTCTCATCTTGTTATTTCATCTGATGGGTTAAAGTGGGGTGTTGCAGGTGCTTTAGCTGTTGCCGTATATACAATTTTGCCAGGGCAGTGTCTACCGGGCTACCCAATGGTTGCCATGATGGCTTTGGGTATGCTAATAGGAGGTGCAGCAACAGGTGTGGCGGTTAACTATACAGAGTTGAGTTATTCATTAGATAGTTCAGGGTATTGGGCTTTAGCCTCCATTGTTTTATTCGGGACAATTATTGCTTTTTTACTTTATATGCAAGGGGTGGCCGATTTGGGAGGAATTAAAGCAAGCATGATTGCTTGTGTTGAACCAATTTCGGCAGCAATGTTTTCTATCTTTTGGTTTGATACTCAATTCGTAGCAATGGACTATTTGGGTTTTGCCTGTGTATTAGCCACAATTTTTGTTTTGGGACGACGTTAGATCATGACAAAGTATGCACTGTTAATTCCAGCAGCAGGTGTTGGAGCAAGAATGAAGATTGGCTATCCAAAGCAATATATGCCTGTCTCACAAGAAAAAACACTTTTAGAGGTAACTCTAAATCGACTATATGCCATGGGACTTTTTAGTGAGATTGCTGTGGTTGTTGCTGCTACAGATCCCTATATTGATCAACAGGAATTACCTGTAGGAATTAAGGTCTTTCGTTGCGGTGGAGAAACTCGCGGAGAAAGTGTACTAAATGGTTTACAAGCTTTTAATTTACCTGTGGATACATGGGTTTTTGTACATGATGCTGCTCGTCCGTGTGTGACAAAAGATAATTTGATGCACTTACTTCAGGTGATTGAAAGTTCTGATGTTGATGGTGCATTATTAGCGCAACCCATGACTGATACTGTTAAGTGGGTAAATGAAGAGGGTATCATTGAGAGAACTCTTGATCGTCGTCGTTGTTGGCGAGCTCAAACACCACAAGTTTTTCGGGCGGGTCCTTTAATTCAAGCTTTACAAAAAGATCCTGCGAGCTTTACGGATGAGGCCTCCGCTATGGAGGCTGTGTCAGCTCGAATAAAAGTGGTTGAGGGGAGTGCAAATAATATGAAGGTGACGCATCCTGAAGATGTAGCACTGGTTAAAAAGTTAATTTCGGATTTAGGAGAGCAATTGTGAGCAGTTTCCGAATTGGACAAGGTTATGATATTCATCGATTAGTGGAAGGCCGTCCCCTTATTTTGGGTGGCATGCATATTCCTTATGAAAAGGGACTTTTGGGTCACTCTGATGCAGACGCATTGTTGCACGCGATTACTGATGCATTATTAGGCGCTGCTGGCTTAGGTGATATTGGACGACATTTCCCAGACACCGATCCAAATTACAAAGATGTTGATAGTCGATTACTTTTACGTCATGCGGTGGAAAAGGTAGCAAAGGCAGGTTGGGTTGTTGCTAATGTTGATGCCACCGTAATTGCTCAAGCGCCCAAACTTGCTCCCCATATGGATGAGATTCGCGAGTCAGTTGCTAAGGCCCTTGGAGTAGATCTTCATCGAGTGAATGTGAAAGCAAAGACAAAAGAGGGATGTGATGCTGTAGGTCAAAAAGAGGCGATCGAAGTTCATGCGATCGCCCTTTTGACCGGTTATTAAAGTATTAGAACAGATCTTTGGGTTCTTGAGCTTTGAGAACCGTATCGACAGGCCCGATTTGCTCACCCAAAACGGGCTTTTCAGTTCTTGTATTAGCAAGTGGCATGACAAGCTCAACGATCAAACCGTGAGGATGGTTTGTATACAGATGGATCTTGCCACCTGCACGCTTGACCACACGATTAACAATTGCCAATCCAAGCCCAGCGCCTTTAGCCCCACCTCGAGAGGTATCACCTCGTTCAAACGGGCGGACTACTCGGTCCATTTCCTCGGCAGGGACACCTTTACCCTTGTCTGAAACACGTAAAACAGCATCAGAGCCTTGGGGGAAGACTTGAATATTTAAGTCAAGTACGCCGTCTTCTTCACAACGCCCATATCGATCTGCGTTAACGATTAGGTTTTGAATCGCTCGACTGAGTTCAGTAGGATGAGCCATTACAAAGACGTTGCTCATAATACTTGTTTCAATACGAACGTCATTTTTTCCCTGCATACGAGTGTTGTAGAGGGTGTCATTGGCTGCATTACCCAAATCAACTCGTTCAAGAGGTTGATTAGATTGTTGGGCATAAGCCATGAACTGCTTAACGATATTTTCCATCTGCTCAAGATCGCTGACCATGGCATCCTGGGTAGATCCTGGAAGGCCGGCTAGCTCAACTTCAAGTCTTAAGCGTGTTAGAGGGGTTCTAAGGTCGTGTGAGACACCTGCTAAGAGTAACTCACGGTCCTTACCCATACGCTGCAGTTCTTGAACCATATGGTTAAAGCTTTCGTTGACGGAATTAATTTCCGCAGATTTAAAGTCTTCCGGTAGCGGATCAGGGACTTGTCCTCGGCCTAATTTTTTCGCAGCATTACTTAGCAGTCGCAAAGGAGCAACAGTACGTTGCGTCAAAATGGAGGCACCAACCGTACCAAAGAAAAAGGCTAAAAATGCCCACCAGAGCCAAGCTGTGCCGAAAGGAGGATCTAAAAGATCATCTCGAATGAGCAACCAGTAATCATCGCCTTCAATATTCAACGAGACCCAAAGGCCTTGTTCGCCATTGACATTGCCAGCAACGATTGTATCTTGACCTAAAGCTTCTCTCGTTTGCGCTTCTACCAGTGCTGCGATATTTCCTTGAGCGACCAAAGGAGTCCAATCATCAGTACTTTCTTTAGGAATGATGCGAACACCTTCTCTAAAAGCAAGAATATGCAACAAGTCAGGGCGATAGTTTGTATCGGCCGAGACTAATGCGTAGCGAGTGAGATTAGCTGTGGAGACAATTTGCTGCGAGATCCCGCGACTAAACGGGACCTCGGACAGAACACGAAAGCTTTGAAACCAAACGAGTGATGTTGCTAATAGGAGCAACATCAAAAGCGTGAAAGTACGCCAATAAATGCTACTGCTAGTTGTTTTCAAAGCCATATTTTTAATTCAAATTAGTTATTTTGACCGTCAGGGATGAAGACGTAACCAACACCCCAAACCGTTTGTAAGAAGCGTGGCTTAGAAGGATCTGGCTCAATCATCTTACGAAGGCGAGACACTTGAACGTCCAAGGAACGGTCAAATGCTTCGTACTCACGGCCGCGAGCAATTTCCATCAACTTATCGCGGCTAAGTGGTTGTTTCGGGTGACGGGCAAAAGCCTTTAAAACCGCAAATTCACCAGTAGTTAAAGGCATAGGCTCGCCATTCTTACGCAAAACTCGAGTGCCTAAATCGAGTTCAAACTCACCGAACTTAACCACTTCATCTTCCATCGACGGAGCTCCCGGAGCATCGGCAACAGGACGACGACGCAATACTGCATGAATACGAGCTAATAATTCACGAGGGTTAAAGGGCTTGGGAATGTAGTCATCTGCACCCATTTCAAGACCAACAATACGGTCGACGTCTTCACCACGAGCAGTTAGCATGATGATGGGTGTTGTATCCTTTTGTTCACGCAAGCGACGTAAAATTTGCAAACCGTCTTCGCCTGGCATCATCAAGTCGAGGATGAGGGCATCAAAACGCTCGCGTAACCATAAACGATTCATGGTTACGCCATTGTCGGCAACGTAGACTTGGAATCCATTTTCCCCAAGATATCGGCGCAGGAGGTCGCGCAAGCGGGGATCGTCATCCACAACGAGGAGTTTAGGGGTTCGTTCATTCATATTTTTCACCTCTGAAAATAGTCTCAAAGACCACTTGTCTTTGTTACATTCATATTTTCATAATTTGAACAATGTGTAAAGAGCTACCCAAAACTCTGTTACAAATTAGAGAAAAAATTCATACATTTTGGTTACTTTGTCTCGTAGTATTGGGTTAAGAAAATTCAACGCTTTTACGAGCAAGGCTTTTATGAAAAAAATCTCAGTGACCAAACCAGTGCTTTTGGCGTGCTTGGCCGCGATGAGTCTGGCAGTTGAAGCAGAGGCACGATATGTTGCAGTTACAACAGACGGGCAACAGGTTGTCTTGCCTAAAAGTAACAATGAGTTGCTTTTCCAATTGCCAACAACGCCTGACAGTCCTAAGACTTGGACTGATATGTCACCGAAAGAGCGTGCTGAATTGTGGCCTTATTTAACAAGGACCATGCAAAGGCACTATTGGCTATCGATGACCGATCATGAGCGAGTAGCGATGCGGAAAGAGTTTACCTTGCGTCAGCGTGAGGCTTTAAAAGACCGCTATGTTTCTCCTCGAGTGTCTCATGACGACCAACCAGTGTTGGGTGCAAGCGTTTGTAACGATACTCGCCACCATCATCTTTCACCTGAAGAGCGAAATATGATGCGCAAACAAATTCGTGAAATGCATGTGGAAATTCATCGTTTCCGTATCAATAACGAAAAGGGGCGTCCCCTGCCTCCTCCTTAAAATTTATTAACATCAATCCAAATGAAGCGTTCTTAGTTCTAACCAAACTAAGAACGCTTTTTTGTTCTACAGAATTGTGCTTAACTAGTGATCTTGTTGTCGATTTTTAAGATCTTGATTTTATTGAAATATTAATTTCATATATACAAAAGATTTAGAGATGTACCACTTTGGTGGTGTACGAAAAAGTCTCTAATTTAAACTAATGGTTTGAATTACTCTTTAAAGTTACAGCGACGAATGAAAATGTAACAATTTTTATTCAGAGTGTTGTACGTACAGTTCAAACTTTCCTCAGCATTAATTTTGAATCATGGGAGAGATCTAAATTATGTCAAAAACGATATTGGTCAATACGTTTACACCTCCTGCAAATGCGCACGGTGAAAACGGACCAGAATACGTTGGCAACCTTCGCAAAGGCGAATTGCGTGGCATTATCAAAATCAACGAAAGCAATTGCGTTGGTTGCGATACGTGCCGCAAGGTTTGTCCTGTGCACGCCATCTCAGGTGGCTTAGGCGTTGTTCACAGTATTCGTGAAGATGCTTGTGTTTCCTGCGGTCAATGCTTAATTGCTTGCCCCTTCAATGCAATTGAGCAAATGAGCTTCGTTGATGAAGTCATGAAAAAGCTCGACGATCCTTCTAAGCTCGTTGTGGCTCACCCGTCTCCGGCTGTTCGTGTGTCTGTTGGTGAAGAATTCGGTGCCAAGGCTGGTGAATTGGTAACGGAACAATTCGTTAACGCTTTGGAAAAGGCTGGTTTTGTTTGCTACGACGTGAACCAATCTGCCGACCAAACCATCATTGAAGAAGGTATGGAATTCGTTAAGAAGATCCAATACTGGGTTTTGGGCCACCGTGGTCCTGAAGTTGCTGAAGCTGCAGAACACCCGTTCCCGCACTTCACCAGCTGCTGCCCGGCTTGGGTCAAGAACTGCGAAACGTACCATGCTGGTTTGTTGCCGCACTTGTCTACTGCTAAGAGCCCGATCCAAATGGGTGGCCCGATTGCAAAAACTTGGGCAGCAGACTTTGTGTGGAAGAAAGATCCGCGCGATATCTATGTTGTCGCAGTGACGCCTTGCACGGCCAAGATCTTTGAAGCTTCTCGCCCTGAAATGAACGCAGCTTGGAAGCTGTGGGTCAAATCAGGTCGTATTCCGGCTGATACGCCGTCTTTCCAAGACATCGATGCTGTTGTTACAGCTCGTGAAATCGCCGAAATCTTCCGCCGCAAGGGCATCAATCCGTTGGAAATGCCTAAGACGCGTGAACGTGGCACGATGGAAATCTACACTGGTGCAGGTACCATTTTCGGTAACTCTGGTGGTGTGATGGAAGCTGCTTTGCGTACGGCTTACTTTGTTCTTTCTGGCGAAGAATTGCAAAATCCGGACATCAAGATCGTTCGTGGTCACACGGATGCTATCGTTGAAGCAACTATCC
>Red_p2__coassemble_350_pt1 | contig 31784 bp, 49 predicted proteins | sample Red_p2__metabat2_low_PE_016 | metagenome-assembled genome bin Red_p2 | reverse complement strand
GTCGCTATGTGCATGGCTTGGACTCCAAGGTGTCCAAGAAATCCATACCATTACACAGTACAAGAAAAAATAAAACCCACTTGAAGTCGCATCAAGTGGGTTTAAAAAATATTTGGTGCCCCAAGACTGACTCGAACAGACGACCTATCGCTTACAAGGCGATTGCTCTACCAACTGAGCTATTGGGGCAGACGAGTTATTTTACACGAGAAAACACCGGCACGCTAATTTTTCGTTCAAATTCTTCAGGTTCATTGCTATCTGGTGAAAACATCATGCCTTTATTGGGCTCTTCTTCTGGGAACATACCCGCAATATTTCGATATGGTACAAAACATTGCATAGCTTTTTCACCAAAACGAGCCTCAAATCGAATCGCCTTGTCTTCAAAAGCTAAATTGTGTGTAGCTTCATCAGAGATATCAAAAACGATTTGACCATCCTGCACAAACTCCATCGGAACAGTACAGTTATCATCAACATCAACAATGATATACGGAGAAAGTCCGCAATCATTGCACCAGTTCCAGATAGCCTGAACCAAATAAGACTTAATTGAAGGTCTTGCCATAAATATTTCCAAGGCTAACGACGCATAACCTTTTCAGACGGCGTCATTGAATCAATAAAGGATTGACGAGAGAATAAACGCTCTGCGTATTTCTGCAACGGTGATGCTGACTTAGGAAGTTCAATACCGTAATACTCTAGGCGCCACAACAACGGTGCCATCACGACATCCATCATCGTAAAGTCATCACCAAAAATATATTTATTCTTCACAAAGAGAGGTGCCATCGCAATCAGTTGTTCTCGAACTCTAGCTCGTGCAACAGCCTTTGCTGCATCGTCTGTTTGGCGAGATTCTAAGGTCTTGACGTAACTGAATAACTCACGTTCAAAATTAAATAAGAATAAGCGAACTCTAGCACGATGCACCGGTTCTGCAGGCATCAATTGAGGATGAGGGAAGCGTTCATCTACGTATTCACAAATGATATTGGCCTCGTAAAGGAAAAACTCACGCTCTTCCAAAACCGGCACTTCACCATAAGGATTCATCGTCAAGATTTCCGGGGGAATATTATTGACATCGATGTCTTTAACCTCAAAGTCCATTCCCTTTTCATACAAAAGGAAACGGCAACGATGAGAGAAGGGACAGGTCGAACCGGAATATAAAATCATTTATCGACTCCTAATCTGTTTTGCGTTCGGCGAGTTAATACGGGCAAGCACACCACCCCTCGCCGTGCCAATAACGATGCTAATTCCAATATAACCTATTCTAAAGGGTTCAAAGAAAAAACGCCATAAAAATATGTTTTTATCCTTTATTATCAATAAGTTATTAGCAGCTAAATTGGATTGTCATCATCAATAAAAATCGTTTCAATTCCCATTGTCATCTCGATCCACTTCCCTAGGGCTTGTATGCCTAAACGCTCTGTTGCATGATGTCCGCATACCAAATAAGGCACACCACTTTCTCTTGCTAGATGAGTAGAACGTTCTGCAGCTTCGCCAGAAATGTAGGCTTGTGCGCCGGCCATGATAGCCTCTTCGAAAAAGTCTTCAGCTGCACCACTACACCAAGCTACCTTTGTTACTTCAATATTTTGAGGACCTAAAACTAAAGCTGAACGCTTTAAATCTTTAGAAAGGTTAAGACTTAAATCATTCACTGTAACCGAGTCTATTTCCCCAATCCAAAGCAAATGACCATCACCAACTTGTAAGCAGTTTTTTGCCCCTAACATGCGTCCCAAAAGAGCGTTATTACCAACTTCTAAATGCGCATCCAATGGAAGATGATAGGCAATTAAGCTCATATCCGAGTCCATCAGTGCCTTAAGTCGACGATATTTTGTTTGGACAATACAAGGATTTTCTCCCCTCCAAAACCAACCATGATGAACCAATATTGCATCAGCACCAAGCTCTGCAGCCCGATCAATAACGGTTTGTGTAGCAGTCACAGCTGTCACAATTTTCTTAATCTCAGACTTCCCCTGAACTTGAAGTCCATTTGGCGCATAGTCTTTAAACAATTCAGGCTTTAAATAGGCATTTAAAGCATTAACAAGATCATTACATTGCATATCTACTTCTCTCAAATAGAAAAGCCGCAATTTGCGGCCTTTCTGTACGTTTACGCTTGTTTTTCTGTTGGAAGCTCTTCAGATTTACCAAACAACTTCACTAACCATAGACCTACCTGATACAGAATGACCAAAGGCAAAGCTAATAAGCATTGACTCAATACATCCGGAGGAGTCACAATGGCTGCCAAAATAAAAGCTCCCACAATCACATATGGACGCGCTTTAACTAACGTTTGATAATGAGCGATTCCCATTCGATTGAGTACCATCACAACAATTGGCACTTCAAACGTCAAGCCAAAAGCGAGAAACATGGAGATAACAAAACTGAAATAAGCATCAATGTCTGGTGCAAAGTTCACGCTATCAGGACTAAATCCAGCAATGAACATAAATACCATCCGAAAAACAATGAAATAGCAGTACAACATCCCTGCGGCGAACATCACCAAACTAGAGATAAGAATTGGCCAAATTAACCGTTTTTCTCGCTTGTACAGACCCGGTGCGATAAAGGCCCATAATTGATATAAAACAATGGGTAATGCAATTAAAAACGCTAGGAAAAGGGTTACCTTTAGTGGAACAAAAAATGGTGCTACAACCCCTGTTGAAAGCATTTTGACGCCTTGTGGCAAAGCTGCCATTAATGGCAAGCTTAAGAAATCAAAAATTTGCTTCATAAAGGGAGAGAGAACCAAGAAAACAGCAATTACTGCCACACTTGCTCTCACAACGCGTGTGCGAAGTTCTAACAAGTGCTCCATAAAAGGTTGTTCTCGATCCACCAACTCATCTTCAGGAGTCTCGAGAGGGAGTTTCTCTTCTGCCATACAAAATGCTAACGATAAATACGAGGACGATTAACACGCGCTCTAGGAGCATATCGACGGTTACTACCGCTCATTGCCTTTCTTGGCAATGCCAATTGGCGACGTAGTTCTTCCAACTCGGCTACAACATCATCCAAAGAAGCGCTCGGTTTATAGCGTTTCGGCACATATTGAGATTGAAAGCTCTCATCCTCAGTATCAGAACCGAGATTCCAACCAAAAGGATTATTTTTTCGAAAAGACGAAACCGCCGCAGGTCTCTTCGGTAATGTTTCTTCGCTTTGATTAAATTCGGTATAAGGGCTCTTGGACTCTAAAGTCTCTTGAGTTTGGTGAATTGCCGAATTTACAGCCTGAGTTTGTGATTCTAAGGTTCCTCGAACATCTGTTAAAGATGTGCGGATCGAGGCCGCCTGTGATGCAAACTGTTCTCGAAGCTTCTGTACTTCTGAGAGCTGTGTTTCTTTATCAAACTCTGTTTTAACTTGGGAAATATACCCTTGAGCTTTAGATAAAAGACGCCCCGCCGTACGCGCCACTTCAGGCAAACGTTCGGGACCAAGAACAACTAGCGCAACAACGCCAATTACTAAAAGTTCAGTAAAGCCAAAATCAAACATGATAAAGTAAGAGCCTGTTTTTCAGGCCCTTACGCTTTCAAATTACTTCGTTTGAGCCTTATCTTTTGCTTGGACATCAATTGCTTCAGTAGAAGCAGATTGATTGGTCACTTGCTTGGCTTCACCCTCTGCCTTTGCATCGGCCTGACCTTCATTAAGACCTTCCTTAAAGCCCTTGATTCCGCTACCTAAATCGCGCCCCAAGTTCTTTAACTTACCGGTACCAAAGACAAGCACCACAATCAATAAAACGACTAACCAGTGCCAAATAGAAAAGCTACCCATTGTTTTAACTCCTACGCGGCCACGGTTGCGGTCCGCCCATGACGTGAATATGTAAATGTCCCACTTCTTGACCGCCATCTCGACCAGTATTGATCACCGTGCGGAAACCATTGGCACAGCCTTGCTCTAAGGCCAATTGCGGAACAAGCGAAAGCATTTTACCCAAAAGTGCCGTGTCTTCGGGTTTAGCATGTGCCAAAGACTCTAAATGCTTTTTCGGGATTAACAAAAAGTGAATCGGTGCGGCCGGGTTGATGTCATGGAAAGCCAAAACATCCTCATCTTCATAGACCTTCTTACACGGAATCTCACCGCGGATAATCTTACAAAAAATACAATCTTGCATGCTTAACATTCCTTTATTAAGAAATACGTTCAATCTTTGCACCAAGTTTGGACAATTTCAATTCCATATGGTCATATCCGCGATCAAGGTGATAAATTCGGTCCACAATACTTGTCCCATTTGCCACTAAGGCCGCCATCACCAAACTTGCCGAAGCTCTTAAGTCCGTTGCCATTAGGTTGGCACTCGATAAACTTTCCACCCCGGTGACAACTGCGGTATGTCCATCTACAGAAATGTTAGCACCCAAACGTTGCAATTCAGGCACATGCATAAAACGGTTTTCAAAAATGGTTTCTGTAATCCGGCCTGTACCCTCTGCAATGCAGTTTAATGCCATAAATTGAGCCTGCATATCAGTCGGGAAACCAGGATGAGGAACCGTTCGTACGCTAACAGCCTTTGGACGATGATCAATTCGTGCACGGATCCAGTCCTCACCGCACTCCACGATACCCCCTGCTTCACGTAATTTATCCATCACAATATCGAGGGTATGAGGTGCAACATGAGTAACAGTTACATCACCTTGAGTCATCAAAGCTGCAACCAAAAAGCTACCTGCTTCAATACGATCAGGCAACACACTGTACTCAGCACCGTGCAAAGCAGGGACCCCTTCAATTTCAATGACCGGTGTACCCGCGCCCTTAATTTTAGCCCCCATAGCAATTAAGCAATTGGCCAAATCAACCACTTCAGGTTCACGAGCTGCATTTTCTAAAATCGTTACACCTTCGGCTAAAGTGGCTGCCATCATTAAGTTCTCAGTACCACCAACCGTCACGACATCCGTCACGATATGAGCACCCTTTAAGCGACCTTTAGCAACTACATAACCATGTTCGATATGAACATCGGCCCCCATGGCCTGCAAACCCTTAATGTGTTGATCAACAGGACGAGCGCCGATCGCACAGCCACCAGGCAAACTGACTCGAGCTTCTCCGTAACGAGCTAGCATAGGGCCTAAAACTAAAATAGAAGCTCGCATTGTTTTCACCAAATCGTACGGAGCTTCCAATGTCGTTAAGTTTTTTGCATTCAAAATGACGGTCTCATCTTGGCAATCCACTGTTGTACCTAAACCTGCCAAGAGCTTATTCATTGTCCGAATATCCGACAAGCGCGGTACATTATGTAGTACCAAATCTTCGGCCGTAAGCAATGAAGCTGCTAGGATTGGTAAGGCTGCATTCTTAGCGCCAGAAATTTTCACTTCCCCAGCCAAGCGGCAACCACCCGTTACTTTAAGTTTTTCCATATCAACTCAACTTTCAAAGTCTCTCAATGTGTAGTGTTATAGAAAACCCTACACGACACCAAAAGATTTTACCGACTAGTATCACTTTGCGCTGTCATATTGGGGGAAAACAAAGGGTCTTTTGGCATTCAAAAGACCCTAAGATGTGCAAAATTGTTTCACAACCAGTTTTAGTCGCCTTTATGACAGTAAGGACGCAGAATATTTCGAACGCCATAAAGCTTTGCTAAACTCCACATCCCTTCAGGAAGATTCACAATTTTTGGATCAAGCCCTTGTTTTTGAGCAGCTTCCAACCACTTCAAAATCAGTGCTAACAATGCGCTATCTGCTTGTTCAACTCCAGTGCAATCAAACACAGCGTCGCCGGCCAACACCGCCTGCTCTGCCACAGGCTCGATCTTGGACATATCATTTAACGTTACAGTTTTCTGAGAAATTAACATCGTTAATCCTATTGCACGTTATTTTGAGGCTGACAATGTTTTTAAGCGCTCTTCCATTCGACGAATCAAACCATCAATGCCTTCTTGTGCCGCAATACTGCCATATTGACTACGATAATTACTTACTAGCCAAACACCCTCAACATTAACATCGATAACTTGCCAACCTTTTTCTGGAACATTGCGCAATCGATAAACCATCATAATCTCAGGTTTACTAGCATCAGTCTTGGACTTCATTCCTGTACGTACTACAGCTTCTGTTCCATCATTTTGGCTATTAGGCAAAATACGCACAACTTGATCCGTCGCCATGCTCAAACCGCCAGAGTAGACTGAAATCAAGGTTTCTCTGAACAAATATTGCAAACGTTCTCTTTGTTCTGGGGTAGCCTGACGCCATTTCGGTCCAACTGCCATACGTGTCATTCGCAAGAAATCCACATTTGGCATCATTAGCTTATCGACTAAGGCCTCTACGGATTTCTTATCTCCAGCCTGAACCTTTGGATCAGCTGCAATAGCAGACAACACATCATTGGAAACTCTTTCAACAAAAGCCTCGGGTGTCTCGGCCGCTTGAAGCACTGGAGCATTCATCAGTAGCATCAAGGACCCTACAACAGCAAAAAATGTTCTACGTAACATGACGAAACTCCTATTGCAAATCTTCATCTTCAAATTCATCTACGGGTAATTCAATAGGGGGATTACCATCCCAAACCAAACTTAAACGATGCTGTAGATAGGCATCACGTATGGCAATATAGGGGTCCAAAGCCGTGTTCATCATAGCATCTGTTGCAAGCAGCTCAGCTCGCAAACTTACCGTATAAAGACCCGTTGCCACATAGGGGACCCAATGATAGTCATTGTCTCCTGCTCCAACATAGGTCAACGGATTCATCGCCGCGGTTGCCACCAAGCCAACGCTATCTCTGACAGTGCTGTAGCCCAACATCGGCCAAACGATATAAGGACCTTGTGGCACGCCCCATGAACCTAAAGTTTGACCAAAGTCTTCAGGTGCATAGGCCAAACTCATATGAGAAGCTACATCAAAAATACCGACAACACCTACTGTGGAATTAATTAAGAAACGAGCAAAGCTCACGCAACCATCGCCTAACTTTCCTTGTAAAAAGTTATTGATGACATTGCCCGGTTCCCCTAAATTGTGAAAAAAGTTCGTCACCCCAGTTTGAACAGGATTTGGAACGTACTCCACATAGTTAACAGCAAGCGGATGCAAAATCAATTCATCCAACTTAGCATTAAAAGCGTATGTTTGTCGGTTCATTGTCTCCCATGGGTCAGCAGGATTTTCTCCCGAATTCGGAGGAACCACCGCACAACCAGCCAAGGCAAGAATCAATGTTGCACTAGCAACTGAACGTTTGAGAGAGAGAGACATTAATTGCTATTCCTTGCTTTTATTTTCAACAAAGCTATACATGAACTTACTGACCATTTGTTCAAGTACCATCGCAGATTGTGTACGACGAATCTTTGAACCTGCACCTAATACTTCCTCGTCGGCTCCTGCAACTAAGCCCACGTACTGCTCACCTAATAAACCCGCCGTCAAAATTTGAGCCTCAGTATCGGTTGGGAATTCATAACCAGACTCAATGGTCATCTTCACTTTTGCCTGGTAAAGCGCATTATCGAAGGTAATGCTTTCCACACGTCCAACGACAACACCCGCACTCTTAACTGGTGCACGTGCTTTTAAACCCCCAATGTTATCGAACAAAGCTTCCACTTGATACGATTTTTGACCAAATGAGAAACTACCCAAGTTGGCTGCTTGCAATGCTGTAAAAAGCAATGCGGCGAAACCTAATACAACAAATAAGCCAACCATTAATTCAACGCTACGCTTGCGTTCTGAACGTCTTTCCATCTGAAAGCCCCTTTCCTTTACTAAACCGAGAACATCAAGGCGGTCATGATAAAGTCTAACCCCAGTACCATCAAAGAAGAAATCACAACCGTGCGGGTTGTTGCACGAGACACACCTTCTGGTGTTGGGCGTGCATTGTAGCCTTGATACAACGAAATCAAACCAACTGCAATAGCAAAAACAACTGCCTTAATCATGCTATTGCCGATGTCAGAGAATACGTCAACGCCTGCCTGCATTTGTGACCAAAAAGCGCCACCATCGACACCAATCATAACGACCCCGACGATCCAAGCGCCAAAAATACCAACAGCAGAAAAGATACTGGCCAAGCAGGGCATTGAAATCAACACCCCCAAAAATCGCGGAGCAAGCACGCGCCTTACGGGATCAACACCCATCATTTCCATAGCGGCAACTTGCTCCCCTGCTCTCATCAAGCCAATCTCAGCAGTTAAGGATGTACCTGCTCGACCTGCAAATAAAAGTGCTGTAACAACGGGGCCCAACTCTCTTGATAATGTCAATGCCACCATCACACCAAGAGCTTGCTCGCTACCGTAATTGACCAAAATGTAATAGCCTTGAAGCGCTAAGACAAAACCAACAAATAAGCCAGAAACCGCGATAATGAGCAGTGAGTAGTTCCCAATAAAATGAATCTGCTGGCAAACTAAACTGAATCGAGATAAAGAAGCGGGTAACTCTTTAAAGAGCTGCAATGAAAAAATGGCTAAACGACCAACGTGACGAATTTGATCCAGTGTCCATCCACCTAAATTCATAAGTGCTTTTATCATGCTTTCACCCCAAATTCTTCCGCAATCGAAACCGCAGGATAATGGAAAGCCACTGGCCCATCGGGTTGAGCCTCAATAAATTGGCGAACGTACGGATCGGTTGATGCGCTCAACTCCTCTGGTGTTCCTTCTGCAACAATACGACCAGAAGAAATCATGTAGACATAGTGTGCGATCGCAAACGTTTCTGGAACATCATGCGTTACCAAAATACTCGTTGCATGCAATGCATCATTTAAATCACGAATCAAACGAGCCGTGATCCCCATTGAAATTGGATCCAAGCCAGCAAATGGCTCATCGTACATAATAAGCTGTGGATCTAACGCTGTTGCTCTTGCTAACGCAACACGTCTGGCCATACCTCCAGATATTTCGCTTGGCATTAAATCTGCCGCGCCTCGAAGGCCCACCGCATTGAGTTTCATCAATGCCATGCGGATGATTAAGTCTTCACTTAAGTCTGTTTGCTCTCGCAAAGGGAAAGCGACATTATCCAAAACAGACATGTCAGTAAATAACGCACCAAACTGAAACAACATCCCCATGTTGCGTCGAGCCGCATATAAAGAGTGCTTATCGCTTGGGTCTAAAACTTTACCATCAAAGACAACATCACCTTGGTTGGGTGACTCTAACCCACCAATTAATTTCAGCAAGGTAGTTTTACCCATACCCGAGCCGCCCATGATCGCCACGACTTTACCACGACCAAAGCGCATCGTAACATTGTCAAGAATGACACGTTTACCATACCCAAACGTTACATTGTTAACAACAACCAAATCGTTCACTACAAAACCTTTTCCTTACTACTGTATTCAATGATTGAGGGCGATATTATATCGCCCAGCTCGCCGGCAAACAGCGCAACACACTCTCAATTTACTCTCAAATACAGCACATTTCCCCTCACGGGAAGACTCATTGGTTTAAGCATATCGTAACTCCGGCCTTTTTGCCCATCTATTGAGCAATTCTCAAAAATCCTAAGTGTTTATAAATGCAAACAAATTGGATAAAATATCGAGTTTTTAATGCATTTTTCACGGCCCTGTTACAGCTCGTTGCGAAAGGTTTTACCTAAAGCACATTTTCTTCAGTAGCATTGGCCTACATTGGCTCACTCTTATTGTCTTGAGCCTTAAGAAAAACTCCTAAATTTCTCATGAAAAAGAAAACCTCGTCCCAATCTTTCGGTTTAAAAAAGTTACTGAAGTGGGGGTGCTTTGTCGGTGCCTCTTGTGCAGTCATCGGTGCTGCAGTCGGTCTTGTTGCGTTTTCCGTTGTTTACTACCAACTGCCTTCTATTGAAACATTGACAGAATACCGTCCTAAAGTTCCATTGCGTGTTTATACGGCTGATGGGGATTTAATCGGTGAGTTTGGCGAAGAACGACGCGACTTTGTCCCCATTGAAGAGATGCCACGACACGTTCGCTTGGCAATTCTAGCCGCCGAAGATAATGGCTTTTATGAACACTCGGGCATCGAATTTATGGGGATTGCTCGTGCAGCATTAGCCAACCTTCTCACGGGACGCAAAGGTCAAGGCGGCAGTACGATCACCATGCAAGTCGCCCGCAACTTTTTCTTGAGTTCTGAGCGTAGCTACACGCGTAAGCTATACGAAGTTGCTTTGTCTTTAAAGATTGAACAAAGTTTAAGTAAAGATAAAATTTTCGAAGTTTATGCCAACCAAATCTTTTTGGGCAATCGCGCCTATGGCTTTGGTAGTGCCGCTAAAACATATTTCGGCAAAGACTTACGTGATGTTTCCATCTCTGAAGCGGCAGTTCTAGCTGGTCTTCCTGTAGCTCCTAGTGCTTACAACCCTCTTGTTAACATGAAGCGCGCTACCATGCGTCGCAATTATGTGTTAGGTCGTATGTTGCAATTGGGCTACATTGATGACATTACTTATGAAACAGCTCTCGCTCAACCCATTGAGGTACGAGCTGCGTCTGCTCAACTAAAGAAAACAACATTAATCACACAAGACTTACACGCTGGATACGTTGCCGAATTGGCTCGAATGATGATGGTTCCTTACTTCGGTGACGCTATCTACAATCAAGGGCTTAACGTTTACACCACGATTCGCAGCGAAGATCAACGCGTTGCAAGTGCCGCCGTTCGTAAAAACCTCGTTGAATACGATCGACGTTACGGTTATCGAGGCGTTGAGGGATATGTTGATTTAAGCGATCCTGAAACACGTGATGCCAATATCCGCTTAGGCTTATCTCAAGTGGTCTCTAGCACCAATCTTTTACCTGGTGTTGTAACTGAGCTCACGCCTAAGTCAATGAAAGTACAAATTGCTAATAATGATGTTGTGACGTTAGATGCAAAGGGATTCAAATTTGCTAAGCGATTTATTGCTCACAAAGGGCAGCAACTTAAAGGCAAATACAAAACCCATGAACTTAAAGTGGGCGCTATCGTTCGTATCACACAAGACAAAAAAGGAAAATGGTCTTTAGGTCAGATCCCGGTGGTTGAAAGTGCTTTCATTTCTGGCAACTTTGAAACGGGTGCTATCTATTCGCTCGTTGGTGGTTTTGACTTTAAGCTAAACCAATTTAACCACGTGACCCAAGCTTGGCGTCAACCTGGGTCAAGCTTTAAACCATTCATCTACTCTGCAGCTCTTGATAAAGGATTTACACCAACAACCGTTATTAATGATGCTCCCATTTCAATTGATCCACGCCTGACTGGTGGCAAACTTTGGGAACCTCGTAACTACGACCGACGCTTTGATGGCCCAATGTCCTTGGCAACGGCTCTCAAGAAATCGAAAAACTTGGTCTCCGTCCGTGTCATGCAGGCAATAGATCCTTACTATGCCCAACAACATTTGACAAAGTTTGGCTTTGAAGCAAAGAACCATCCGCCGCTCCTTACTACTGCCTTAGGTGCTGGTTCTGTCACACCTTGGGAAATGTTAACGGGCTACTCTGTCTTTGCAAACGGGGGCTTCCTAGTTCAACCCTACTTAATTTCCAAAGTTACAGATAGTCAAGGAAATGTTTTAATGCAGGCACAACCGCGCATTGCCGGCCAAGGAGCACCTCGCACGCTTGAGGCACGTAATGCCTACATTATGAACTCCCTGCTGCATGGCGTTGCCACTGATGGTACAGGCCGTCGTGCAGGACGCGCTCTTAAACGCGATGACATCGCTGCAAAGACTGGTACCACAAACGACTCTATTGATGCCTGGTTTGCTGGCTATGCTGGCAATATTGTTGCCGTTGGCTGGGTCGGCTACGACAAGCCCAAACCCTTAGGTGCAACAGAAACCGGTGGCGGCTTGGTTTTACCAATTTGGGTTGAGTATATGAAAACCGCACTCAAGGATGTACCAGAGTACTATCGCGCACAACCCACCGATGTTGTCAATATCGATGGCGATCTCTATTACGCAGATCAAGCCGGCAACTCGGTACAAACCTTAGGCTTAGGAGAAAGTTCGACCCCAGAAGAAGTCGAACCGATTACAGGATCTATCAGAGATCAGATCTTCTAAGATACCTCACAAAAGCTCGACCTTATGGCCGAGCTTTTGTGTTAACAGACGCGACAAAACGCCATCCAACGTTTGTTGCTCTGTTGCGTCAATCCAATGTGAACCGTCCCAGTCAAATCGATATCCACCTTTGAGGCTCGCAAGCCAAATTTGTTTCATGGGTGTTTGTTGGTTAATCACCACCTGAAAACCATGTTCGGTTTCAATGGTAAAAACATTACCTTGACGTTCAATATCTAAATCTTCATTGAGCGCATCAATGCGTTCTTCGAGATCATCTAAAGTTTTTTGCGCAAGTGCGATAAACTCTGTTTCTGTCATGACAAAATTTAAAAGAAAGTTAATCTATGAACCGTTTTAAAATTTTAGCGATTCTCGCTAGCTCTATTTTACTGACTGCCTGTGGCTTAAAAGGCGAACTTTACTTACCCGAAAAGGCACCAATGCCCACAGAGTCGATTCAAAGCGTCGAAGGTACTACCATAGATAGTTCAGTCTCCGCTCAACCTTAGTCAAAGGATGCTTTCATTAAAATGAGCTTGACTGATTCCTTCTTACCTTGTCGTCAATGGCACTACAACGCTAATGACTTATTTTGCGAACAAGTTAAATTAGCCGACCTTGCTCGGGACTTCGGTACGCCTCTTTATGTCTACTCTAAAGAGGTTATTACTGACGCCTATAAAGCCTATACACGAGCCCTCGCTAATCATCCCCATCTCATTTGCTATGCCGTCAAAGCTAACTCCAATATTGCGATTTTGCAGCTTCTTGCAAATCTTGGCTGTGGCTTTGATATTGTTTCCGGTGGCGAACTTATGCGTGTGCTACATGCAGGCGGCGATGCCAGAAAGATCACTTTTTCTGGAGTCGCTAAAACGGAACCTGAAATTGAATTAGCATTAAAAGTCGGGATCAAATGCTTTAATGTTGAAAGCATTCCGGAATTATCACGCATCGAAACGGTTGCCCGTCGCATTGGGCTTATTGCCCCTATTTCTGTACGAGTCAATCCAGATGTTGACGCACACACACATCCCTACATTTCCACAGGCTTAAAAAATAATAAATTCGGAGTGGACTATGCCCAGTGCGTTACGCTTTATCGCTACGCTCACCAAAGCCAATGGTTGCGTGTTCAAGGCATTGATAGTCACATCGGCTCTCAATTAACGGATATGGCTCCGTACTTGGATGCTTGCGACAAAATTTTAGATTTGGTTTGTGAGCTTCATGATGAAGGAATTGAATTAGAGCACATTGATTTTGGTGGTGGCGTTGGAGTCCGCTATAGAGATGAAAATACCATTAATATTCCAGAACTCGCTCACCAATTACGTTGCAAAATGCTCAATCGTAATTTAGGTCATTTGTGCATGATCTTTGAACCGGGTCGCTCTATGATTGCGAATGCCGGGGTGCTTCTAACCACGGTTCAGTACATAAAGCGCACACCCGTTAAAAACTTCTTAATTGTAGATGCTGGCATGACGGAGATGATTCGGCCTGCACTCTATGAGGCCTGGATGCCGATTTTGCCGATCAAAAAGCTACCAGAGATCAATGAATGTTGTTATGACATTGTTGGACCGGTCTGTGAATCCAGTGACTGGCTTGGTAAGGAACGAACATTAAAAACAGCTCCTGGTCAATGCTTAGCAATTGCCGTTGCTGGTGCTTATGGCATGAGCATGTCGAGCAACTATAACTCCCGAGCTCAGATTGCAGAAATACTTGTCGACGGGAACAAACATTTTGTCATTCGTCGAAGACAAAATATTGAGGATACATGGCAACAAGAGCGATTGTTGTAACAAAGAGTGAATATTCTCATATTAGATAGTGTTTTTACTATTACTGCATTTAGACCATAGTGATAGAGTTCCTAGATTAATAATCTCTCTAGGAACTTTTTATCATTATGGATTGGCTTAGTAATTTACTGACTAACCCAGATTCTATAGCGCATATTCTCTTGGTTTATTCCATCGTAATCGCTCTTGGGATGGGGTTGGGAAGAATCAAAGTCTTTGGTGTCTCTCTTGGCGTGACCTTTGTACTATTTGTCGGTCTCGCTCTAAACTATTTTGGTTTTCAGGTTAATGCTCAAGTTTTGTCATTTATTCGAGATTTTGGGCTTATTCTTTTCGTATTCTTTATTGGTCTTCAGGTTGGCCCTTCATTTTTTGCCTCATTTAAATCAGGCGGTATCATCCTAAACGGATTGATGGTACTAGCAGTTGTACTTAGTGTGGTTGTTACCATTGCTTTGTACTTTTTGTTCTCCGATACCGTAAGCCTAGCTCAAATGCTTGGTGTGCATTATGGCGCTGTTACCAATACGCCAGGGCTAGGTGCTACGCAAGAAGCTTTGACCCACTTAGGCTATCAAGGAGAAGATATTGCCATTGCCTATGCTTGCTCTTACCCCTTAGGCGTTGTTGCCATTATTGGCACTGCCGTTTTGTTGCGATTAATTTTTAATATTGATATGAAGCAAGAGGATCGCCATTGGGAAGAAGAGGAAAAGACCACCAATGCTGCTCCCATTTATTTCCATGTCACAGTTGTTAATCGCGCGTTAGAAAATCGGCAAATTCGTGATATTCGCATGTTTATCGCCAGACCATTTATTTGCTCTCGAATCATGCATGAAGGCACGATTACAAGTCCCACTGCAGTCGCATCTGTGCATGTTGGTGACAAACTAAGAATTGTCTCTGCAGAAGAAAATAAAGATGCAATTGTTGCTTTTTTTGGTGAAGAAGATAAAGAAATCGACCTAGCAACAGAACACAGTCCAATTACATCACGGCGTATTGTCGTTACCCGCCCTGATGTGAATGGTATGTCACTGGCCGATTTACATCTTAGCCATTACGATGGAATTAACATCACTCGTGTTTATCGTGTTGGTATGCAACTATTCCCTTATCAAAGCCTGCATATTCAACTCGGCGACCAACTCTACGTTGTTGGTCCAGAAAATTCCATTGCACGCTTAGAGGCTCGAATTGGCAATAAGCTCAAACACTTGGAGCATCCTAATCTTATCGCTATCTTTATCGGTATTACGATCGGTATTTTATTTGGCTCATTACCTATTGCCATCCCTGGCATGCCTGTTCCCTTAAAACTAGGTCTAGCAGGTGGCCCATTGATTATTGCCATTTTATTAGGACGATATGGACCAACCTTTAAATTGGTTACCTACACAACATCTTCGGCAAATTTAATGGTTAGAGAACTCGGTATTGCTCTGTTTTTGGCAAGTGTTGGCTTATCGGCTGGGACAAAATTTGTCGAAGCACTAGTGGTAGGTAATGGTCCTTTGTACGTAGTATTAGGCCTTGCTGTAACGATCATTCCGCTAGTTATTGTCGGCTGTATTGCGCGACATTACTTCAAAATCAACTATCACAGCATTGTCGGCTTATTAGCTGGAGCTACAACTGATCCTCCAACCCTTGCCTACGCAGCAACCTTGTCTGAAAAAAATAGCTCAGCAGTCGCTTATTCCACTGTTTATCCGTTGGCTATGTTTTTAAGAATTTTAACTGGTCAGCTTGTACTACTCATAATGTGGAATTTTGTGACTATCTAAAATAAATCACTCATCGATTAACAATCCCTAAAAGTTCCAGGCTTTTAGGGATTTATTTTTCCTAAATCAGTTCTTACGTGTAAGATTGCGAAAGGTTTTATTTACATTCAAGAGGTAACTGAGTTGAGTTTATTCGATAGTGCTCGCTTCCGATTATCCGTGTCGCAAATCACAGGGTTGCCGCCAATGGAAGTTCCTGAAATCGCATTTGCAGGACGATCTAACGCCGGTAAATCAACCACTATTAATGTTTTGACACGTCAAGGGCGACTTGCTTTTGCCTCAAAAACTCCCGGTCGAACACAATTAATTAATTTTTTCTCGCTTACTAAAAAAAATGAATCCGGCCAACGCGATCATATTGCTGATCTCGTTGACTTACCCGGGTACGGTTTTGCTAAGGCAGCTGAACAAACTCGGCAAACGTGGTCTGAGTTAATTGGTGGGTATTTAGCTGAGCGTAGTAACTTAACAGGTATCGTTATTGTCATGGATGCTCGCCGACCATTTATGCCTACAGACCAGTGGGTTATTGATTTCCTGAGCACCCGACCTGTTCGTCTACACTTTTTGCTCAACAAAGCTGATCAACTTAACAATCAGGGCAAAAAAGATGTTTTACGTCAAGCTAAAGAAGTGGCAAAGAAAATGGGCCCACATGTAACAGTACAACTCTTTTCTGGCCTAAAACGTGAAGGGGTTGACGAATTGCGAGAGACTCTCTTGAAGTGGATTAATCGTGAAGAAATCTTAGACATATAAAAATAACGGGCACTCATTTACGAGTGCCCAAATCATCAATAACCACGTAATTTTCGTAGCTCTCGACCCTCTCGTTTAGTTGGTCGTCCCTTCGTAAGTCTATCAATAGCGGGTTCGACTGCTAACTTTCGCAGTTGAGCATTGTTCTCACGACGGATACGCCCCTGCTCGGTCTCCATATACATCAACTGAGCAACTGAAGCTGGGCCGCGCTGTAAATTAAAACCCGCTACCAAAACCTCATAAATATCATCACCTCTATGAATTTCTAGGCGATCTGAGAGTTTAATTTCTTTTGATGGCTTGACACGCTCCCCATTAACTCGGACTCGACCCAACTCGATTGCCTCTTGGGCCAAACTACGAGTCTTAAAAAATCGAGAAGCCCATAACCATTTATCAATTCGTTCAGAGGTTAATTCGGACATAGTGTTAAAACCAATTTAAAGCCATATACGCACATATTAATCTAACATCAATGGGTAGCCTTACCAGATGCACACAGGACGCGTAAGAAGCGATTTAGAGGGTAATAAAAAAGGGAAAGCTCAACGAACTCTCCCTTTCGCAAAACTTAAGCAATTAACTTAAGTTCATCGCAATTATTCAGCCTTGGCTTCCGTGGCTTCTTCAGCAACCGGAGCAGCCTTTTCGACCAATTCCATGTAAGCCATCGGAGCATTGTCACCAACGCGGAAACCCATCTTCAAAATACGGGTGTAACCGCCATTGCGATTAGCAAAGCGCGGACCGATTTCGTTAAAGAGCTTCGTAACCATTTCGCGGTCGCGCAAGCGAGCAAAAGCCAAGCGCTTGTTAGCAACGGTCGGTTCCTTACCCAACGTGATCATCGGTTCGATGACACGGCGCAATTCCTTGGCCTTGGGTAACGTGGTCTTGATAGCTTCATGACGCAACAAAGAATTCATCATGTTGCGGAGCATAGCGAGGCGGTGAGCGCTGGTGCGATTCAACTTACGTAAACCATGACGGTGACGCATTTTTTTATTCCTTATTAAATAGTTAGTCTATTGATTCTAAAAGAATCGTTATCCCATCTTCTTCTATCCAGAACCATTCTGGCGGGCGGGTAACAGAGCCATAAAGACTCAAGGGACGAGATTTTAACGCCTCGTCCCCGATTTAGCAAATGCTAAAAGATTTTAGTGTTGATCCAAACCGGCAGGAGGCCAGTTTTCCAACTTCATACCCAAAGTCAAACCATGAGCAGCCAACACTTCCTTAATTTCATTCAAGGACTTACGGCCAAGGTTAGGTGTCTTGAGCAATTCGTTTTCAGTGCGTTGAATCAAATCACCGATATAGAAGACTTGTTCGCCCTTCAAGCAGTTGGCAGAACGAACCGTCAATTCAAGATCATCAACCGGACGCATGAGGATCGGATCGAGCGGCGGAGGATTGTTAACATCTTCTTCAACAGGGCTCTTACCAGCTTGTTCGCTCTTGATAGAACCAAAGACCGTCAATTGATCTTGAAGGATGTGAACAGCTTCACGCAGAGCTTGTTCCGGATCGATAGCACCGTTAGTTTCAATCGTCATAACCAACTTATCGAGGTCCGTACGTTGAGCAACACGAGCGGCGCTAACTTCGTACGCAACACGGCGAATCGGACTAAAAGAGGCATCCATGATAATACGACCAATCGTCGTCTTAGAGTAGTCGTCATGGAAAGCACGCATGTCACCAGTTTGATAGCCACGACCCTTTTCAACCTTGACTTGCATGTCAAGCTTACCGTTGACTGCCAAGTGAGCAATAACGTGGTCCGGATTAACAACGGTGACGTCATGCGGTAAATCGAAATCGGCAGCAGTAACGACACCTTCGGTATTCTTGTGCAACGTTAATGTGACTTCGTCACGGCCTTCAAGCTTGAAGACAACGCCCTTCAAATTCAAAAGAATGTCAACTACGTCTTCTAAAACGCCGTCGATTTGAGAGTATTCGTGAACAACGCCGCTGATTTGGGCTTCTGTAGGTGCATAACCGACCATGCTAGCAAGCAAAATACGACGCAAAGCATTGCCTAAGGTATGACCGTAACCGCGTTCAAACGGTTCGAGCGTAACAACAGCGAGATTGGGATTATTTTCATCAACCACAGCTTCAATGGTGGTCGGTTTCAACAAGGTGGTGTTGGCCATTTTTGTGACTGTCCTTTCAATACCCTCGGCTCGTTACACCGATAAGGCTGATGGATGGTCTGGGGCTTAAAGGAAACAATGCGACCGGTGCCCCAAAACGGACCGATCGCACTGTGATTGTATCAGGATTGAAAGCGATTCGCGCACTACACGAATCGCCTTCGTCATCCAGATTAACGAGAGTAAAGTTCGATAACCAAAGACTCGTTAATGTCTTGAGCGATTTCATCGCGAGCCGGAACAGCCTTGAAGACGCCTTCAAACTTCTTGGCATCAACAGAAACCCAAGCCGGGAAACCGATTTGAGCGGCAAGTTCCAAAGACTCAGAAATACGAGCTTGCTTTTGGGACTTTTCTCGAATGGAGATAACATCACCGGCCTTGACACGGTAGGAAGGAATATTGACCTTATTACCGTTAACCAAAATGGCGCAGTGGCTCACCAATTGGCGAGCTTCAGCACGGGTAGAACCAAAACCCATGCGGTAAACAACGTTGTCCAAACGGCTTTCAAGCAAAGCGAGGAGCAATTCACCCGTGTTGCCCTTCAAGCGTTCAGCTTCGGCGAAGTAACGACGGAATTGACGTTCGAGAACGCCATAAATGCGCTTAACCTTTTGCTTTTCACGCAATTGGTTTGCGTAGTCCGACTGACGAGCACCGGAAGTCTTACCGTGCTGGCCCGGTTTGGTGATCGTGTCGGTGCCCTTGCCAACCTTGCTGGCTAAGGAGCGACGCGCGCTCTTCAAATTAAGGTCACAACCCTCGCGGCGCGCGAGCTTGAGTTTGGGACCGGTATATCGTGCCATTTAAATATGCCTCTCTTATCCTGTGAACTAGTCACATTCAGTCTGCCTATCCTCATAGGCGGACGCGGGATTAGAAAAAATTAGACGCGACGACGCTTGGACGGACGAACACCGTTATGCGGAACGGGCGTCACGTCTTGAATGGACGTCACACGAATGCCAAGCGCATTGAGCGCACGCACGCTAGATTCACGGCCGGGGCCGGGACCCATGATGCGAACTTCGACATTCTTTAAACCATATTCGAGAGCTTGACGACCAGCTTGTTCGGCTGCTACTTGAGCGGCGAACGGCGTGGACTTACGAGAGCCCTTGAAACCTTGGGCGCCAGAAGACGACGCAGCGATAGCGTTGCCTTGGCGATCGGTGATCGTAATGATCGTGTTATTGAAGGAAGCGTGAACGTGCGCGATACCTTCCGTAACGACCTTCTTCACCTTCTTGCGAGCACGTTGCTGAGCAACTTGCTGACTGCTAGGAGATTTGCCAGCCATTGTTATCCTTTATTACTTCTTAAGTGCGACGCCAGCCTTCTTCGGGCCCTTACGCGTACGAGCATTCGTACGAGTACGTTGACCACGGACGGGCAAGCCGCGACGATGACGCATACCACGATAAGTGCCTAAGTCGATGAGGCGCTTAATCGAGAGTTGAACTTCACGACGCAAGTCACCTTCAACAGTGAACTTGCCGATCGCATCACGAATTCGTTCGAGTTCGGCGTCGGTGAGATCTTTAATTTTCTTGGTGTATTCCACACCAACTTCAGCGAGAATTTCGCGAGCGCGAGAACGGCCGATGCCATAAATGGCAGTCAAACCGATTTCAGCATGTTGGTTCGGCGGAATATTAATACCGGCAATACGAGCCATCTTTTACCTCTTTAGCCTTGACGCTGTTTGTGACGCGGATCAGTACAGATCACACGAACAACGCCTTTGCGCTTAATGATCTTGCACTTGCGGCACATTTTTTTGACCGAAGCGTTAACCTTCATTGTTTTCTCCAACCGTGTTAGTCACGGATTATGCTGTCCACACGACAGGAAGTTCAGGATACTACACCCTTTTTCCCGACTCGGCAAGTTTTTCAACGACGTAGTGCACCGAAGAGTTCTTTTCCGAGACAAAAATGTGAAGTGGAGAAACTCCACTTTCACACTTTTGCGTGTCCTTGAGGCCTGAAGTATGGCCTCAAGAGGACGATTTGTTTTTAATCTGACGAATTATAAACCCGTCGGACCAAAGCCCTTGAAGTTAGTCTTCTTGAGCAAATTCTCATATTGTTGCGACATCATGTACGCTTGAACTTGGCTCATGAAATCCATCGTTACAACAACCACAATCAACAATGACGTACCGCCAAAATAGAACGGGACATTGAAACGAATATTCAAGAATTCAGGAACTAAGCAAACGAACGTCAAGTAAATCGCACCACCGAGCGTTAAACGTAACAACACCTTATCGATGTAGCGAGACGTTTGCTCACCGGGGCGAATTCCAGGGACGAACGCACCACTCTTTTTCAAATTCTCTGCGGTTTCTTTCGGATTGAAAACCAATGCCGTATAGAAATAAGCAAAGAACACAATTAATGCTGCATAAAGCAACGTATAAAGCGGTTGGCCTGGTGACAAAGCAGCTGCTAAGTCACGAATCCAACGGGTTGAGTCACCAGAGGTGAACCATCCAGCTAAAGTTGCTGGGAACAAAATCAAAGATGAAGCAAAAATCGGAGGAATAACACCCGACATATTCATCTTGAGCGGCAAGTAAGAGGTTTGACCACCATAGAAGCGGTTACCAACTTGACGCTTTGCATAGTTCACTGTGATTCTACGTTGACCGCGTTCGATAAAGACCACGAAGGCCGTTACAGCAGCGACAATAGCGATCACAAAGATGGCGGATAAGGGGCTGATAGCACCAGAGCTGACCAATTGGAACAAGCCAGAAACGGCAGCAGGCAAACCCGCAACGATACCAGCGAAAATGATGATCGAGATACCGTTACCTAAACCACGTTCGGTGATTTGTTCACCGAGCCACATTAAGAACATCGTACCCGTCACCAAGGAGACGATCGTTGTGAATTGGAACATGAAACCAGGATTCAAAACGAGGCCAGGTTGGCTTTCGAGTGCGACAGCGATACCGAACGCTTGGAAAACACCCAATGCTAACGTGCCGTAGCGCGTGTATTGAGTGATCTTGCGACGACCGGCTTCGCCTTCTTTACGCAAGCTTTCAAGCGAAGGAAGCACGTAGGACAACATCTGCATAATAATCGATGCAGAGATGTACGGCATGATCCCTAACGCAAAAACTGAGAAACGCGATAATGCGCCCCCAGAGAACATATTGAAAAGACCGAGAATGCCACCTTGTTGCTCATTGAAAAGCTTGGTGAGCATCTCGGGGTCGATACCGGGCACCGGCACGTGAGCGCCGATGCGGTATACGACTAGGGCAAGCAACAGGAAGATAATGCGACGTTTAAGGTCACCATACTTACTGCCGCTTGCTTGCTTGTTGGAACTAGGGCTAGTAGCCACGTTGTTCCTCCTAATACGCTAATTACTCTTCCACAGAGCCACCGGCGGCCTCAATAGCAGCCTTGGCACCCTTGGTAGCACGCACACCACGCAACACGATCTTGCGGGAGATTTCGCCCGAAAGAATCACGCGAGCGGACATAGCGAGCGGAGAAACGATATTGGCGCTCTTCAAAACGTCCAAATCAATTTCTTCCATAGACAAGCCTTGAAGTTCGTTCAAACGAACTTCTTCACAGAAACGACGCGTCAAAGACGTGAAGCCGCGCTTCGGAAGGCGACGATGGAGCGGCATTTGACCGCCTTCGAAACCAACCTTGTGGAAACCACCAGCGCGAGACTTTTGGCCCTTGTGACCACGACCAGCGGTTTTACCCCAGCCGGAGCCAACACCGCGACCAACGCGGTGACGAGCGCTCTTAGAACCCTCTGCAGGTTGCAAAGTATTTAATTGCATCATCTACCCCTATTACTCGGCGCGAACTAAGTACGCAACCTTGGTGATCATGCCACGAACTGCCGGCGTGTCTTCAAGTTCACGCGTTTGGTTCATCTTGGACAAGCCCAAACCACGCAACGTGGCGCGGTGATCAGCTTTCGTGCCGATCGGGCTCTTGATCAACGTAACTTTAATGGTCTTCTTTGCCATCTCGATACTCTCCCGGGATTAACCCAAAATTTCTTCGACCGTCTTGCCACGCTTAGCAGCAATTTCAGCCGGAGAACGAAGGGCTTCGAGGGCGTTCAACGTAGCGCGAACCATGTTGTAGGGGTTCGTAGAACCGTGAGCCTTAGCCACGATGTTACGGACACCCATAGCGTCAAACACTGCGCGCATCGGACCACCGGCGATGATACCGGTACCTTCCGAAGCCGGAAGCAACATAACACGAGCAGCACCGTGGCGACCTTCAACAGCGTGGTAAATCGTTCCGTTGTTGAGCGGAATCTTTTCCATGCTGTGACGAGCGCGTTCCATAGCCTTTTGAACAGCGGCCGGAACTTCACGGGACTTACCCGTACCCATACCGATGCGGCCGTCGCCGTCACCAACCACCGTGAGAGCGGCGAAAGCCATAATGCGGCCACCCTTCACAACCTTGGTAACGCGGTTAACCGCAATCATATTTTCACGCATGCCGTCGTCGATAGCGTCGACAGCCGCATTCTTTCCTTGAGCCTTAGCCATAAGTCCCTCTTAGAACTTCAAGCCAGCTTCACGCGCGGCTTGAGCCAACGCAGCGATGCGGCCATGAAAACGGTAACCAGAACGGTCAAAAGCACACGTTTCGATGCCGGCGGCCTTAGCCTTTTCAGCCAAACGCGTACCAATCAACTTAGCGGCATTAACATTGCCACCACGACCTTGTTCGTTTGCCAATTGAGCGCGAACTTCGGGTTCAACAGTCGAGGCCGAAACCAAGACGCGACCACCGTCAGCGCTGATGATGCTGGCGTAGATGTGCAAGTTCGTACGATAAACCGTCAAACGGTCCATCTTTTGCATCTTAATGCGAGCACGCGTAGCACGTGCGCGACGCAGACGACTTTCTTTCTTATTGATCATTTCAGTCTCCGCCCCGATTACTTCTTCTTCGTTTCCTTGATCACGACGTGTTCGTCAGCGTAACGAACGCCCTTGCCCTTGTAGGGTTCCGGCGGACGATAGCCACGAATGACAGCAGCGGTTTGACCCACTTTTTGCTTGTCAGCGCCCTTGATCACGATTTCGGTTTGACTCGGGGTTTCAGCCTTCACACCAGCCGGCAACTTGTGCACGACAGGGTGAGAGAAGCCGAGCGACAAATTCAACGTGTCACCGCTGGCTTGAGCACGGAAGCCCACGCCAACCAACGTTAACTTCTTTTCGAAGCCAACACTGACACCCTTGTTCATGTCGTTGATCAAAGCACGCATCGTACCGGAAGCTGCATTAGCTTCACGGCTGCTGTCAACAGCTTCAAAGTGCAAATGATCACCGTCTTGCTTGATAGCCACCAAGGCGTTGAGCTTTAAGCTCAATTCACCCTTCGGACCCTTCATCGTGATCGTGTCGGCCGTCATCGTGCATTCGACGCCCTTAGCAATGATCACCGGGTTCTTAGCGATTCGCGACATTTTCTATCCTCCTCGCTTTATTAGGCCACGTAGCAAATGACTTCGCCACCGATGCCAGCTTCACGAGCCTTACGATCGGTCATAACACCCTTCGGCGTAGAAACGATCGCAACACCCAAGCCATTCATCACTTGCGGAATCGTTTGGTGGTTCTTGTAAACACGGAGGCCCGGACGAGAAACGCGTTCAAGGCGTTCAATAACGGGACGACCAGCGTAGTACTTCAAACCAACGTGTAATTCAGCCTTACCGTTGTTAGCAACAACCGTAAAACCATCAATGTATCCTTCATCCTTCAAGACTTGAGCGATTGCCACCTTCAGCTTGGAGGAGGGCATCACCACTTCCGTCTTGTCGACAGTTTGACCGTTACGAATACGGGTCAACATATCGGCGATCGGATCACTCATGCTCATGATAATCTCCTCGCTTACCAGCTAGCCTTGATGAGGCCAGGAATATCACCGCGCATTGCGGCTTCACGGATCTTACCGCGAGCTAAGCCGAATTTGCGGAACGTGCCACGCGGGCGACCCGTCAAACCGCAGCGATTGCGCATACGGCAGGGGCTTGCATCACGGGGCAACAATTGTAATTGTTGACGTGCTTCTAAGCGTTCTTCGAAAGAAAGAGAAGCATCATTAATAACCGCCTTCAAAGCGGCGCGCTTTTCCGCGAACTTAGCGACCGTACGGGCGCGCTTCAAGTCACGGTTAATCAGTGCGAGTTTAGCCAATTCACACCTCGATTAATTGCGGAACGGAAAGCGGAAAGCAGCGAGAAGAGCCTTAGCTTCTTCGTCGGTTTTCGCAGTCGTCGTGATAGAAATATTCATCCCACGGATCTTGTCGATCTTATCGTATTCGATTTCGGGGAAGATGATTTGTTCTTTAAGACCAATGTTGTAGTTGCCACGGCCGTCAAAAGAGCGACCAGAGACACCACGGAAGTCACGAACACGCGGGAAAGCGATCGTAACTAAGCGGTCCAAGAATTCGTACATGCGTTCGCCACGCAAAGTAACCATACAACCGATGGGCATGTTTTCGCGAATCTTAAAGTTAGCGATAGCCTTACGGGTCTTGGTCACCATGGGCTTTTGACCAGCAATCTTTGTAAGATCGGCAACAGCGTTGTCGATCAACTTCTTATCGTTAACCGCTTCGCCGACACCCATGTTCACCGTGATCTTCGTGATACGGGGAACTTGCATCGTGGTCTTGTAACCGAACTTCTTAACGAGTTCAGGAACAACGGCTTCACGGTAGAGAGTTTGGAAACGAGACATTCGATTTACCCTCTATTAAGCCTTAGCGCCGACAACACTGCCGTCGCTCTTAAACACGCGAACCTTCTTACCGTCAACTTCCTTGAAGCCAACACGTTCGCCCTTACCAGTAGCCGGATTCACGAGCATGACATTAGATTGATCGATCGGCATAACCTTGTTTTCGATGCCACCGGCCGTACCCATCATGGGGTTCGGACGACGGTGCTTCTTAACAACATTAATACCTTCAACCGTCACGTGACGATCGTCAACTCGGGAGAGCACGGTACCGCGCTTGCCCTTGTCTCGGCCGGTGATAACGATAACTTCGTCACCTTTACGGATGCGTTGCATCGCGCGTCTCCTTACAAAACTTCCGGAGCCAAAGACACGATCTTCATGAATTGTTCGGTACGCAATTCACGCGTAACCGGTCCGAAGATACGGGTGCCGATCGGCTCGAGCTTAGAATTAAGTAACACAGCGGCGTTACCATCGAAAGAGATGGAGGAACCGTCAGCACGACGAACGCCCTTGGCGGTGCGGACCACAACAGCGTTGTAGACTTCACCCTTCTTGACGCGGCCACGCGGAGCAGCTTCCTTAACCGTCACTTTGATGACATCACCAATGTTGGCGTAGCGGCGCTTAGAACCGCCCAACACCTTGATACACATCACTGAACGAGCGCCCGTGTTATCGGCGACATCCAGTTTGGTTTGCATCTGAATCATGATTTCCTATTTCCCAACTTATTCCGCCATGCGGATAGTATTGGTCCCGTAATTGGGAGGAAGCACAATACTTCTGTTTCGCTGAAGCCCGGTTTTCCGGGGTGCTACGCAAAAATACTGCACCTGACAAAACAGTTGAGGTTAACCCGTGAGAGTTAACCTCAACCACGAAGCCGCAAGTATATCTTAGAAAAAGAAAACTTGCAAGCGTTTTTTGAATTAGATGACTTCAGCCTTCTTCAAAACCTTCGTCACTGCCCAAGACTTGGTCTTGGAAACCGGACGCGTTTCAGAGATTTCAACCGTATCACCTTCCATCAAATCGTTAGCTTCGGTATGAGCGTGGTATTTCTTGGAAACAACCACAAACTTGCCATACAACGGATGCTTAACTTTACGTTCAACCAAGACGGTGACCGTCTTTTGCATCTTGTTGCTAACAACTTTACCGACTAACGTACGAGTTAACGTCGTCTTTTGAGTTTCTTGCATCATTTCGAGGCCGCCTTTTGAGCGAGAACCGTGCGAACGCGCGCGATATCACGACGCGTCGTGCGCAACTGATTCGTGTTTTGAAGTTGTTGCGTACCGTGTTGCATGCGAAGCTTAAAGTGTGCATGCATCAAGTCAGCCAATTCCTTCTTAAGCGCAGCCTCATCCATGGCGCGCAATTCTTTTGCGTTCATTGCCGTCTCTCCTTACATACCGATTTGGCGGACAACGAACGTGGTCTTGATCGGCAACTTGGCAGCTGCGAGAGCAAAAGCTTCGCGAGCCAAGGCTTCATCAACCCCGTCCATTTCATAAAGCACACGGCCCGGTTGCACTAAGGCCACCCAGTATTCCGGATTACCCTTACCGTTACCCATACGGACTTCGGCAGGCTTTTCAGAAATGGGCTTGTCCGGGAACACGCGGATCCAAACGCGACCACCACGCTTAATGTGACGCGTGATAGCACGACGAGCAGCTTCGATTTGGCGAGCCGTAAGACGGCCGCGTTCGAGAGCCTTAAGACCAAATTCACCGAAGGAAACGTTGGCACCACGCGTAGCTAAACCGTAGTTACGGCCCTTTTGATCCTTGCGGTACTTGCGTCGATTAGGTTGCAACATCGCTTATTCTCCGTCTTTAGAAGCAGCCGGGGCAGCCTTCTTAGCACGGCGAGCGGGCTTAGCAGCCTTTTCGCCATCAGCGGCACCAGCTTCAGTCGTCTTACGCGTGCGGCGAGCGGCCGGCTTACCAGCGCGATCACCAGCGGGGCGGCGAGAGCGACGATCTTCACGTTCGTTCTTTTCTTGGGCTTGCGTGTCTTCGGCGTAGCCGTCACCACGGTAGACCCAAACCTTAACACCGATAATACCGTACGTCGTGTTGGCTTCAGAGAAACCGTAATCGATGTTGGCACGCAACGTATGAAGCGGCACGCGACCTTCACGATACCATTCCGTACGAGCGATTTCAGCACCGTTCAAACGACCAGCGGACATGATCTTGATACCTTGAGCGCCCAAACGCATAGCATTTTGCATAGCGCGCTTCATGGCACGACGGAACATCACACGCTTTTCGAGTTGTTGCGTAATGCTATCAGCGATCAATTGTGCATCGAGTTCAGGACGACGAACTTCTTCGATGTTAACGTGAACAGGCACGCCCATCATCTTTTGAACTTCGTTCTTCAAAACTTCGATGTCTTGACCTTGCTTACCGATCACAACACCCGGACGAGCGGAGAAGATCGTAATACGAGCGTTCTTAGCAGGACGTTCGATCAAGATACGGCTAACAGAAGCGTTCTTCAACTTCTTTTGCAAGAAGCTACGAACCTTCAAGTCTTCGCCCAACGTACGGGCGAAATCACGGCCTTCCGCGTACCAACGCGAGGTCCAGTCACGCGTCACAGGGAGACGGAAGCCGGTGGGGTTAATTTTTTGTCCCATAATTCACCTATATTACTTGTCACCAACAGACACGTAGATGTGGCAGGTTTGCTTGTTAATACGCGTACCACGACCCTTAGCGCGAGCACCGAAGCGACGCAACGTCGTAGCCTTTTCCACGTAGATCTTCGTTACGCGCAACGTATCGATATCAGCACCGTCATTGTGCTCAGCGTTAGCAATAGCAGACTCGAGAGCCTTCTTGATGATGACAGCTGCTTTCTTTTGCGTGAACGTAAGAATGTTCAAAGCCTTATCCACGGGCTTGCCGCGGACGAGGTCGGCGACTAAACGACCCTTTTGAGCCGAAAGACGAACGCCACGAACAATAGCAGAGGTTTCCATTATTTAACTCCTACTAGTTATTTCTTGTCGGACGCGTGACCCTTAAACGTACGGGTCAAAGCGAATTCGCCCAACTTGTGGCCGACCATGTTTTCATTAACATACACCGGAACGTGTTGACGACCATTGTGAACGGCAATCGTTAAACCGATGAATTCAGGAAGAATCGTAGAACGACGGGACCAGGTCTTAACCGGACGCTTGTCACGGCCAGCTTGGGCGGCTTCCACTTTCTTCATTAAGTGCCCATCAACAAACGGGCCTTTCTTTAAGGAACGAGACATTCTAGGCCCCCTTATTTACGGTTTCGGCGCGAAACGATCATAGAATCGGTGCGCTTATTGTTACGAGTACGGTAACCCTTGGTAAGTTGACCCCAAGGCGTAACCGGAGCACGACCCGTGCCAGTGCGGCCTTCACCACCACCGTGCGGGTGATCCACCGGGTTCATGGCAACGCCACGGACCGTCGGACGAACACCACGCCAGCGCTTAGCACCAGCCTTACCGAGTTCGCGCAAGCTGTTTTCTTCATTGCCAACCATACCGATCGTGGCACGGCATTCGATGTGAATCAAACGCACTTCACCAGAGCGCATACGAACTTGAGCGTATTCGCCTTCACGAGCGATCAATTGAGCAAATGCACCAGCGGAGCGAACCAATTGGGCGCCCTTACCCGGCTTCATTTCGATACAGTGAATCGTAGAACCGATGGGGATGTTACGCAACGGGAGCGTGTTACCAACCTTAATCGGGGCTTCTTGACCATTCATCAATTCAGCGCCAACCGTCAAACCCTTCGGGGCAATGATGTAGCGGCGTTCGCCATCAGCATAAAGCACGAGAGCGATGTGAGCAGAACGGTTCGGATCGTATTCGATGCGTTCAACACGAGCGGCAATACCGTCCTTGTTACGCTTAAAGTCGATAATACGATAGGCCTTCTTGTGGCCACCACCCTTATGACGGCAGGTGATGTGACCATTGTTGTTACGACCAGAAGAGCGGTTCTTCTTTTCAAGAAGAGCAGCAAAAGGCTTACCCTTGTGCAATTGGGCGTTAACAACCTTAACAGCATGACGACGACCGGCCGACGTCGGTTTCAATTTGACGAGAGCCATTACTTCACCTCTGCGAAGTTAATTTCTTGACCAGACTTCAAGGTGACGTAAGCCTTGCGCTTGTCGCTGTGCTTACCAACGAAGCGGCCGAAACGAGCCGTCTTACCCTTGACGTTGACCATTTGAACGCTGTCGACTTGCACCTTGAAGAGCAATTCAACAGCAGCCTTGACTTCTTGCTTCGTAGCATCGGCAACAACGTGGAAAACCACTTGGCCGTGCTTTTCACCAACCATCGTGCTCTTTTCAGAGACGACCGGAGCAAGGAGAACCTTCATTAAACGATCTTGGCTCATCATCCCCACATCTCCTCGAGTTGAGCGATTGCGTCCTTCGTCACCACAACCTTCTTGTAGAAGATCAAGGAGAGCGGATCAGCATAACGCGGCATAACCACCAACACGTTCTTCAAGTTGCGAGAAGCCAAGTAGAGGTTTTCGTCAACTTCCTTGGTGATAATCATGGCGGATTCTAAGCCCATGGCCTTCAATTTTTGTGCAAAAGCCTTGGTCTTCGGCGTTTCAGCGCTGATAGAGTCAACAACAACTAAGCGACCGTCAGCAACCAACTTCGAATAGATCGAAGCCATGGCAGCGCGGAACATCTTCTTGTTAACCTTTTGGCTGAAGTTTTCATTCGGGGTATTCGGGAATGCACGACCACCACCACGCCACACGGGGGAGGAAGTCATACCGCTACGAGCACGGCCCGTACCCTTTTGACGCCAGGGTTTCTTGGTCGAATGGTGAACATTGGCACGCGTTAATTGAGCGCGGGTACCTTGACGTTCGTTAGCTTGGTAAGCCACCACGATTTGGTGAACCAAAGCTTCATTGTATTCACGACCAAACACGGCGTCGGAAGCTGCCAACTTGGCAGATTCATTACCTTGTTCGTTCAGGACATTGAGTTCCATTGATTGCTCCTTAAGCCTTCACAGCCGGACGGACGATAATCTTACCGCCCTTGGCACCGGGGACTGCACCACGGACGAGCAACAATTGACGTTCGACGTCAATACGAGCGACCACGAGGTTTTGCGTCGTGCGTTGCACATCGCCCAAGTGACCAGCCATACGCTTGCCCGGGAAAACACGACCCGGATCTTGACGGTTACCGATAGAACCAGGTGCGCGAGTCGTCACGGAGTTACCGTGGCTAGCACGGTTGGACGAGAAGTGGTGACGCTTGATAGCGCCAGCGAAACCCTTACCGATGGTGACACCGGTCACGTCGACCTTTTGGCCAGCCGTGAACATTTCCACGGACAACGTCGTGCCCACGGTCATTTCGCCGAGCTTATCAGCTTCGATATGGAACTCTTTGAGCATTTCGCCAGCTTCGACACCTGCCTTAGCATAGTGACCTGCAAGCGGCTTGCTCACACGAGACGGCTTCTTAGAGCCGAATGCGACTTGAATGGCATTGTAGCCGTCGTTTTCTTCCGTCTTCACTTGCGTGATACGGTTACCAGCCATGTCGAGCACCGTAACGGGAATGGATTCACCATCCTCGGTAAAGATGCGCGTCATGCCGATCTTACGACCAACTAAGCCGAGTTTTTCACTCATTGTTATCTCCACCCCGGCTACGATTGGCCGGGACCATTTTTAAGAAAATTCGTCAATCAAAATCTATTTTTTCATGACGAGAAAGGCGCGATTGTACCTTGCAAATTAAAAGCTTGCAAGTCAAAAGCAAAAAATTATTGAACCTTGATTTCGACGTCCACGCCGGCAGCCAAATCCAACTTCATCAAAGCATCAACCGTCTTGTCGGTCGGATCGATGATGTCCATCAAGCGTTGGTGGGTGCGGATTTCAAATTGGTCACGACTCGTCTTATTGACGTGCGGAGAACGCAAAATGTCGAAACGTTGGATGCGAGTGGGAAGAGGAACAGGACCGCGAACCACAGCGCCAGTGCGCTTGGCCGTGTCAACGATTTCTTGAGCTGATTGATCAATCAACTTGTAATCGAACGCCTTAAGGCGAATACGAATGCGTTGAGATTGCATTTCGATTTTTCCTTTTTTAAAAGAACACTAAAGAACAAATAGAGGATGCGGAGTATAACCCCGCATCCTCTTTTTGTCAAATAATCTCAGTAGTTAGCTGAAATATTATTCGATGATCTTGGCAACCACACCGGCACCGACCGTACGACCACCTTCACGAACTGCGAAACGCAAGCCTTCGTTCATAGCGATCG
>Red_p2__coassemble_348_pt1 | contig 31994 bp, 30 predicted proteins | sample Red_p2__metabat2_low_PE_016 | metagenome-assembled genome bin Red_p2 | reverse complement strand
TATCTCACCTCAACATTATAAAAATCAAACTCAGACATAATCGTTCTGTAATTTAAAGCAGTTGATTTTTTTATGTTATATCACCAAAATTTAGTTTACACATTAAAAAATTAATTATATGCTAAGCTCATTTAATTGAAGCTCAATCATCTATTTGTCATTTTTAATTGCTATTCTATCGTTGCATATATCATTAAAATACCTTTTTGATACCCTGTGAGTCTCAAAATAGCTAACTTCCAACTTATATTTGCAATTTTAAAATCAATAATTACCTTGCTCCGCCCTGATGTCCTAACAAAACAACTACTACTGTTTTTAATAGAACCTTTATATCAAAAAAGACCGACATTTTTTTTATGTATTCAATATCATAAACAATTTTTTCCGCAGGTTTTAATTCATAGCCACCACTTACTTGGGCTAATCCTGTTATACCTGGCTTTACCAACAATCTTTGCCTAAATCCATGAATATATTTTTCAAATTCATCATAGAAAATTTCTCGCTCTGGGCGGGGACCGACTAACGCCATATCTCCAGTTAACACTTGCCATAATTGAGGTAGCTCATCCAGCCTAAAAGCTCTTATAATCTTACCTACACGAGTAACCCGTGGGTCATTTCTTTGCGCCCATTTTGCTCCCTGAATTTCAGCATCCACTTTCATACTACGAAATTTCACTAAGTAAAATTTTTTCCCATTTAAGCCCAGTCTTTCTTGTTTATAAAAAATTGGACCTGGACTGTCTAATTTAACAGCGAGGGCAACTATTACCATAGGAATTGAACAAACTACTAAAGCTAAAGTAGATAACACAATATCTAAGAATCGTTTACCAAAGAAATAGAATCTTCTATCTTCAAGTATCGTGAGATTCAAGGTTTCCACAGTAATCACTCTTGATGTATCCACTAGCTCAGATATGTGTATATTTTTTTCTTTTGTCATTTATTTTGTGACTAATTGTTTAGTCAATACCTCTTTTTAAAGTTATTGTTTTGCTAATAGATTGGCATACAACTAATGTCTTTATCATCAATTTATTTTAATGTAAGCCATTAATCTAATATAGCTTTTTGGAAAGTCTAAGCTTATTATATTTTCCCCATATGCTCTTGAATCAAATGAAAAAATATATAAATATAAGGAACTATGTAAGAACTAGTTGACATTTGAATTTTTAGCTGCTCAGTTCTAAATTCGATCGTTTCATCGTTGACAATTTTACATAAGGTAACATCAGAGAGTTGAATCGCCCGTTGTATATCTGGAGTACAAATCAAACAACGTTGATTTGTCAACAAGAAATCTACCACTAAGAAGCCTTCTATAAAAGTAGAGATAGGAGCTGCATAAATTATTGACTCAAAGTCTTCTAGCGTAACATGTTCATAAGTAACCTCCGGCAGTAGCCCCTCTCTAATATATTTTTGAATATCCACATAAGGGTTATATTGGTCATGTTTACAAATTAATTCATTTTTCTCACTCATCGAAACTAACCCTTGCCTGCCTACTTATTGAAGATTTTGAATTTGTTCTCTCATCTTCTCGATGACTATCTTTAAGTTTAATGACGTTTTCGTCATTTCAATCGCAACAGCCTTACTACCAAGCGTATTCGCTTCGCGGTTTAACTCCTGCATCATAAAGTCAAGTTTTTTTCCGACTTCATCACCTTGAGTTAAAGTGCGTCTTATTTCTTTAACATGGGTAAGAAGTCGATTCATTTCTTCATCAACATCCATCTTAATTGCATACAAAAGAACTTCCTGACGGATACGTTCGCGAACTTCTTCTGACGATAATTCGCTTTTAGCTGACAGAATCTTTTCTAAAGATTCACTTAATCGTTGCTCCAACTTTTGTTGCAATGCTTCTAGCATCAACGGAAGCTTTGGCTTAAGCTCGCTAACGATTAATTCAATTTGACTACAATAGTTCTCAATTACTGACGATAAAGCTTCCCCCTCTCTATGTCGGGATCCATTGAAAATATCTAACGCACCCGTTAAACCTTGCAATACCTCAGCTTTTAACGTCTCCTGATCAATTGTTTTCGATTTTAAAAGACCAGGATAGGTCAAAATACTCTCTACTGACATAGATGCTGCAGATGGTAATTCTTCTAATACTTGTTTTTGCAAAGATAACAATGTTTTCAAAGAGTCTGTATCTAGTTCTTTTTCAACATTGATATCACCCATCCAACTGATACGACAATCTAATTTACCACGCTTAACATTGGTAGAAAGGATCGAACGAATATCACCTTCAAACGCCTTTAGTTCATCAGGAAGTCGACAAGACACCTCTAAATAGCGGGAGTTAACCGACTTAAGCTCAATATTCAAAATACCCAAAAGGGTTTGCGCTTGGTTGTGAGCAAACCCTGTCATACTAAAAACTGCCACAATAATTCCTTAATACTCGAATTACCAATATGTGGATTTTAACCAAATCCAACGTCTCTTTCCTTTTTTAATTTTTATACAGATTTAAAGCCAAAACAAAAACTAGTACACCCAAAACAAGAAAACATAACAAAACACTCTCTGGAGTAATCACTATTGGAACTAAACTCAACAGTATCATCAACTCAGTGATTCCAAACACCCCTACCCAAGCCACTCTAAAATGAAAGCTCTCCGGACTCTTAAACTTTGAGAGTCTCACCTCCCGTTGCACCAATCCATCTATAAAACAAGCGCCAAACAAAGGAAGCATCAACAGTCCCAACACCACAGTTGTACATAACCGCCCAATCGCCAAAACCAATAAAGCAAATAACGCTTTAAAGTAAGGCGTATTCCCCGTTCTTTCTGTTGCAGCCATCATCTCCGACTCTGCAAATCCTTGCGTCAATTCAATCGAAGAGTCGTCTCCCATCGGAATAACCTCAGAACCCCAGCTCCTTTGTATTTCCTTCATTGCCACATCAATCGTTGAAAGAAGATCAAATCCTAGATTTTCCATTTGCCATGCGCGTTCTTTTTCAATAACCGAGAAGATATAGGCTTCGTTTTTCATCCCTGGCCACCAAATAAGTGACACTGCAACACCAAAAATCAAAGCCATCCAATAAATACGTGCCATCGCTATTCCTTCTTTGCTACTAAAATCGGACAACGTGTTTTATAAAGGTATCCCGCTGACACCTGAACGATCGCTTCACAATTAGGAAGTCGTCCTAAAAACTCCGCAGGAAATAAAGCTTCTAAGTTGGAGGACATTTGCCTTGCTACGCTACCTGTGTAATCAGGATTAAGGTTCGTTGATGCTCGTGAAGAGACAGAAAGTGTTTGATTGGCAATATAGGTCTTTCCTAAAGTCGCGACGACAAAGTCTTGCGTCATTCGATCTTTGGTCCGTAAGGCAATCAAATTATTTAAGTTTCCTAAAACAACGTGAGCTGCCTCTACGCTTCCCATTCTATGAGCAAGGTCAGCAATCGTTTGCATAGCGCACGTCGTATGAATCCCAGACTCTGCCCCTTTATTGAGAATTTCAATTAGAGGGACATTAATCACGTTTGATACTTCATCCACAAATAAGCTAATTCGAGGTGCTTTACCTCCTGACAGGCCTAAGTTGTATCGGCGACCCGCAATATTGGCTAAATCGGCTAACCAAATCCCAGCTAGCGTTGATGCAACAGTTGGATTGGGCATGGAATCGAGACCAATGTACAAAACATGTCGTCCATTAATCACTTTTTCCAAATTCATCACCGGACGTGTATCGTGAATGTCCGTTATTGAAGGCGATAAACTATCTGCAAGTTTGCCTGTTGTAAGCATCGACAAAATAGGCAATAAAGAAGCGGTAATCTTGGAGTAGTGCTCTTTGTTATGACGAAAAACTTCAACCAACCCGTCAATGGCAGGATCGCTTTGAACAAAGTGCAACTCGCGCTCATAAAACGCTACGAGGAGCATCAACCTTTGCGTAACAGCTGGGCTCGGTGCCCAACCGGCATTAGCAAGCAACTCTGCCTCATCTTCTTCCCAATTCTCTCTTGCATAATGAGCTACATGACGCTCAAGCAAAGGCTCCAACAAATCATAAATGCCGAGTCTCACGTGCTTAGCAATGAGGGGCAATGTGGGACGAATCTCTAAAGCAATAAGACCTTGAGCAATGGCGTTCACTGCCATCCAAGCAAAATTGGCAAAGCTTTCATCCATATTGGGGGGAAAGGCTTGACGAATACGAGAGGCAATTTCTGTGGCATTGGTAAATGTATGCATGGGATCTAAACGAATCCCCACATCCGGAAATGCCGGGTGAAACGTTAAAGGATCCATCCGACCACAAGCTCTGCAAGCATGCAAAATATTGTCTTTAAGGCGCGAAGAGTGTTTGGGGTCAATCACAATCACCACATCACCTCGAGCAATAGCTTGTGCCACTAAGTGACTTAGATACACCCCTTTACCGGCCTGCGTGGTACCACACAAACACAGTCCCCCTTCAAAATTCTTTAAAGGTCGAAAAAGATTTTCATCGGTGTCACTTACTCCATGAATAATCGGTAAACCTTGTGCTTCTTCAGGTAATGCTGATTCACCAATCAAGAGTCGTGAAATCCAATGCGGTAGCTGCAACTTGGTCCAATCCAATTTCATCAACTCATAGAGTTTTTGTGAGTGCTCCGGCCACCAACGAAATCCGACGCCAAGCCAAAGGTCCTCCCCATGTCCCTTCATAATCTGAGCTAATTCCTCATAACTGATGAAAGTGAGTTGAGAGCCTGAGAGCGCAGCTCGTGCCATCAAGACGCGAATGGCTTGATACGCACGTAAGCCAATCAAAAACAGCGTGATCGTCCAAAGAACAGCGCACCAAGACAAAGGAAGCTTATGACTGAAATAAAGCCAGGTCACCCAAGTAAAACTCAATAACCAGGCCCCAACTGACACCAACTCATACGCAGGTCGCCAACATTCATATCGATCAAAACTTTGCGAGGTTTTCTCAGCATTCATACCTTTCCCTCATCAAAAAGATCCAACTGAATACTCTCCAGCCCCTCGTCCTCTCTAACTCCTAGACTCACTGATTCGCCCTGTTCATCAAGAATTCTTTCAGACGTTTTCTCTGTAGTGTCATTTCCCAAAGGCTTTTCATTTTGAGCATGGTGAACACCACATTTTTTATGCTTCAACATGGCAAATAGCGTTTCATAAGAAATCGCTTCTTTCTCAAGCCCCACTTCATGCTCTATTTTGAAAACTTGGGGCACCAAAACCGGTGCTGAAGCCTGATCACCCGTTTCACTAGGAAACTTTGCAAAAAGAATGGACTGTTCCCCATCCAACAACAAAAAGCCTTCCTTTTCGAATTTAGCGATTAATAGAGTTGGATCTTTAATCTCTTCTGAACGCTCCAATAATCGTCTTGGTAGCAAAATGCCCTCATCGACCATGAACTCAGCGACTTCGCTACCTAGCATCGTCAATAATAAAGCCAGTGCTTTCCCCATTTCGTTTGTCTCTTCAAGGCCATCGTTCGCAGTCCATCGCCAATGAATTGATGATGGCGCTTCTACCTTTTTAGGCAAGTGATCCTCATAAGCCTTTTGTGACTTTTCGATGACTTCCCTTGTTAAACGACTGATCCCCGCAATTTGAGCCAAGTCCATGCAGTCGCACTCAAAAGCACGTTTGGTTTTCTTGGGATCGACTTGACCCACACTAAAGAACTTTTCATCAGAAAGTTTGATGGCTTCTCTTGGCTTTGCATTGGGCGTCACCGCAATCATTGCAGTGGCTGTACCACGGTTCGATGATAACGTAATTCCAGCATCTAAAAGCAACCCCGCCCAAAGATTTGGGTCATTGGGTAAATCTTTCAGACCTTGATCCGCTAAATCTCGAATCAAGATATCGCAAACATCCGGCCAAAAAAGAAACAACCCGTCGCCTCCACGTCTTAAAGGGCTATCTTTGGCGTTGACCGACCAGTCCTGCCAAATACGAGCTCTTAGTAAACGAATCAAGGTTTCTTGCCAACCGTAGGGCTTTAAGATGCGCCCTAACTTAGCCCCCATCCGTTCACGCTCTAATTGGCAGGCTCGAAAAACACCCAAGTCCCGCGCATAAATGACCGATGATGGATCAAAGTCAGCCGTTTCGGTTGCAGTGAGTGCTCGCATGAGTTCTAATAGAGGAACATGCCCAGCCTCCCCTAACCAAGCTAAGGTTTGAGGAGGCAAAATCATGCGAGCGACAAAAAGCTGTAAATTGATGCGCTTGGCATTCACTGGGCGTAACCGTGGCTCTTTCCACAATAGTGACAAATCCAATTGAGGATTCTTTTGAAGCTCACAAGTTACCCAATCAAAATAAGTGCCACCTAACGGGTTAAAGGGAAGGTTTGAGACAAAGTGCGCTTCATCCATTTCAAAAAAGGGGTGACTTTTTAATTGCGATGGACGAATTTCAATTTCGTTAACCAACACTTTGACAAAGGCGCAGAGACTCGCCAATAATGCCGCTCCCTTAAGGCGAGATTGGATGAGCTCTTGCGCCATGATGTTGCGCTCAAGCTTCACCGTCCCTTCCATGATTTCAACTGCAAAGGTTGCACTTTTAACAGAAGCTAAAAAAAGTCCATCAACTTCTGAAAAAACGCTTTCAGAGGTTACGGATAGCCTTTGCACCACTTTAGAAAGATTTTCTAATGCTGGCACAAAGAGCGTATCCCATGTTTTTTCATCTGACCATGCGGTTTTCAAACGGTCTACATCTGCGCGATAAAGCGTAAGTTGTTTTCTTGGTTCGATGGGTTGTAAAACAACGGGCAGTATGCTCATTGTTTGACTTTTTTCATCCTTGACGCTCGACAAGGAGTCATTGTTCATCCATTGAAGCAGTCGCTTAATCACAAAACTCACCTCGAAAGAATGCCAAGAAAAGCTCCTTCAGTGGTTTACCTATTTTCAAATGTTCATTCAGTTTTTCAATAAAAACAGCAAAATCCCTTGGTAAAAAGGGAGGGATCTTAAATGACAAACCTTTAAGCGAATAGGATGGGACATAGGCTGTCTCTTTACCATTGCAGTAGTCGTGCAGTTGTTGTGGGTAATCCTCCACTGACTTAACACGCTTAGACAATGCGCCACTAACTTTGATCAAGTCACAAGCACAAAGCCAGTAAAAGAGATTTGTCTCAAAGCAAAAGCCATCTTTTATCGTTTTTTCTCCCTGAAGACTCTGATAAAGACCCGTCTCTCTTACTTCACGAACAGCCCAATAAAAAGCTTCGGCGACTGATACCTTTAAAGCAAGACAGTACTTAAACCAAAGCATCCCCATAAAAAGCAAAAAACAGCGTTTGGTATTTCTTTGCATAAGTTTGATTTGAGGTCCTCGATCCCGTGCTTTGGTTGAAACAAGTGATCGATACTTTTTACGATCCATTTTCACCGTACTTGTTTTCTGATGGGTTAAACAGGCCACAATGGCAGAGGAACAATTCAGTTGTAAAATCAACTCATAACCCACAGTAGATATTGGAATTTGCCAACCATCACCCAAGGGACGATAGTAATCCACCCATTGTTTTGCACTCCAAAGCGTTTTTTCCCACAAGGGTGGCATCGTTATTTCTAGCCCTAAGGTATGAGCATGTGTCGCTACACTAAAACCTCGGAAGACGCGACCATTTCTGAGATCCAACAACAGACGAACTTGATGACATAAAGGACTTAATCGACTAAAGCCCTCATATGTTCGACTTTGGTGCATCAAATCTTTTATTGACCATTCCGTCACACTCTGTAACTCTGAGCTACCGTTACGCATTCGAATTTCATATATGGGTTTTGGCATCAAAAAGATCATTCTCAGAACCTGTCTAATCTTTTCCTCTGTCATTTGTTTTTCACTCAAATCCGAATGTTTTAAATTATTTACATAAACATATAAATTATGTGTTTTCATCTTTTTTCTTTCGCCTAACATTTTTAGGGAGGAGCGAATTGTATATTGCATTTTAAAAAGTTCAAAATTTCTCACAATTAACGACAAGTCATTGATTTTATTGCATGTAATACATATATTACTTATCAAAATACTTATATAAACAATATTTAACCCATTGATAAATTATGATTTTTTAGATATTAAATCTCTTCACAAATTCTGACTCACCCATTGATCTCATGACTGTCACATAAGTATTCTATTTTTTTCTTTTACGTAGCAAAATTCATCTAGAAATAATGAATTAATGACATTTTTTATTTTTTTGTGAGGATTTTTCCTCATTGAAGTTTCCTTAGCAATTCAGGCAAAGTTTCGCACTCATCATCGCTTGCGCTTAGACATTTCTGGGCGATTGTGCGTTGATGTTTTTTAAGGAAAGAAAAATGAAACTTTTTAAAACCGCTCTCCTTCTCGGTTCTTTGATGATTGCTGGTCCAGCCATTGCCGGAACAGATGGAACCGAGTTCCAGGATCTCTACACTATGGTCAAAGGTTGGACAAACGGCTACCTTGGTCGTTCAATCGCACTGGTCTTTTTATTAATTGGTTTGGGCGTAGGTGTCGTTCGCGGCAGTATTATCTCTGCAGTTGGTTGTATTGCAGCTGCGATGTGTTTATTGATTGCGCCCTCTGTGATCGAAAGCATCATTTCTGCTGTGATCTAAGTCACCCCGGGAAGCACCTTGTATGACAAATACTTCGGATTTTTGCCCTTTGGTTCGTGAATTAGACGCAAGTACCAAATTTTTCATTTGGGACTTTGACATTGTCTGCGCCTTTTTTGCAGGGCTCTCTATCGGCATTATGGTCGCTAGCCTCATGCTGGGTGCTCTTTTGGGTCTTATCTTTGCAAAAGGTTTAAGCCGACTCAAACAAGGGCGACACCCTGGTTTTGGCTTACACCTTTTGTATTGGCACTTGCCGTTACGCTTTTTTCGTCGTATGCCCTTGTCTCACCGTCGTCATTTCATCGGTTAATCATGTACGCCATTGAACTCATTACAGAAAATCGTGCTGCCAAACTCGGTTTAAAGCGAGCCACCTTAATCGCATTGGCTACTTCATTAGGTATCAATGCCGCTTTAAGTCTGACGCTTTTATTGCGCGACCAAAAATTAACGACAGTTTTGCTTCCCATGAGTGCCGCAACGATCAATACGCCTGTCGAATTAACAAACTCAGAAGTGTCTGAAGAATACCTTCTGCTCGTAGCGCGTGACTTTTTAGCCCTTGCGATGAATAACACGCCAGAGAACGTGGACTTTAATCGAACGATGCTTTTGAAAAACGTCCATCCTGCAAGCTTTGGTGAAATGGATGTTGTTTTAAAAGAAAAGGCGTTGGAACTTAAGCGCCTTCGTGCGAGCACCTTTTTTGTCGTCGATAGTGTTGACGTTAAACCCGAAGCCCTTTCGGTCATTTTTGAAGGGATGCGTTTGCACTACATCGGTGGAAAAGAAACTCAACGCATGAAAAAGCGCTTAGTGATGAAGTTGCGACTTATTGCAGGACGCTTGTACCTCGAACGCTTACAAGAAGTGGACATTCGCTCAAAGGCCAATCACGATGCAGCCATTTAAAAGATTGAAGTTTTCTCAATTTCAGTCTCTTAACTTCATTTATCCAACATTAAATTCACAGCCTCTCATGAAACCAGAAAATATGTCGCCTCACCAACTTACCTTTTTCTTACTCGGCGCTCTGTCGCTTTTAACATTTTCGACGCAGACAGCTGTTGCCGAGCCCCTCAAAAATGCTTTAACCATGCAAGAGCTTGGACTTCAAGAGACTTCTATTAATCAAGCAATCGAAAGCGTCAAAGAGGCCACAACGTCTGGCTCCTTTGTACGAACCCTTCCGACTTATGCCGTGAGTAACGCTGGTCCCAATCGTATCGCCATTGAGGGTGAAAAAATTGTGCAAGCGATTTTTGATCAAACACAATTGGAAGTTCAGACGGATGAAGTGTCGGGACAAATTTTTGTCATTCCTCGCTCCACTGCGCCTCAAGCCCTCTTTTTAACAACGGATAAAAATCAGACCTACTCTTTGACGATTTCGCCTCAAAAGACCACGAGTCAAGAAATCGTTCTTAAAGGCAAGTCTCGCAATACAGAAAATGACGAGGGTAATGTAACCCAATTAAAAACCACTCAGGGGCTCTCTTCCCTTGCCGTTGAGCGAGCTGATAGCTTTCCACTGGCCTTAAAAAACCTCACGATTGCCATGGCAAGAAATGAGTTACCCGAAGGATTTCGTGTCACCAATCGTTGTGGTGAAGCGTGTCTTCGTCAATACGAGTCTGAAAGCTATGTGGCTCAAGTTCTTCGTTATCAAAATCAAAGCCTTAAACCCGTGACACTCACGGAAAAGCTTTTCTATGAAAAAGGCGTTTTAGCTGTCGCTATTACTCAACCGTTTTTAAGAATCGGTGAAACAACCGCGGTTTACGTTATTCGACGAAAAGCCTCTTAAAACTTAATTTCGCTTTTATCCCATTGTATTGATGTTTTTAGGAACCTCTTTTGAGGTTTCTAAGGGCCTTTTTAACTCAAAAATATGAAAAACTCCGTTCGACTCCAACAGTGGTTACTGCTCACGGTGATCCTTGTGAGCATTATTGTGGTAGCGGTTCTTTTTGCGTATTTCACTCGAGAAAACGATGCAATACCACTAAAAGAAAAACCCACCACTCGCATCCAGATCAATGACTCTCGATTAGGTGAAGAGCACTTTGTCACCGCCTACGGCGCACAAATGCAGTCTTTACAAAAAGACATCCGTGACCTTCAATCCCAAGTTGCTCGACAAAAAGAAATGGATGAAAAGCGTCGTAAAAAAGACACCCTCTCAGAAGAGGGCACTTTAGCGCAAGAAGCCAATCTTGCTATGAACGCTTTTCAAGGCAGTGACTCTCAGCCTGCAGGCTATTCCGTCCCTGTTAATCGCACGAGCACTGCGGCTCCCCGCTTAGCGATTAAAAAGGTCTCTCTCGTTAAGCCGCAAGAAAGCAAAGTTGAAAAAGAGTCCTTGGAGAAAAACCGCACCCCACAAACCACAGGGGAAGAACTTCTCATTACAGGCACCTTTGTTAAAGCCCGTCTTTTAAATGGTGTGGATGCGCCCACTGGGGGTCAAGCCAACGGCAATCCCGTACCTCTTTTAATGGAACTCACGGAGGCTGCCATTCTTCCGAACCGCTTTCGATCCGATGTGAAAAAGTGTTTTGTCACCGCCAACGCCACGGGTGACTTATCAAGTGAACGTGTTTGGGTGCGACTTGATCGCCTCTCATGCCTAACGAAGAAAGGCATGGCTATTGACGTGAAACTCACAGGCTACGTTGCTGGCGAAGACGGCAAAACCGGCATCAAAGCTCGCGTTGTAACGCGCTCTGGGCAAGCCATCGCTAATGCACTTTTAGTGGGTTCCTTATCGGGCTTAGGAAAAGCCGTGAGTTTAGCGGCGCAAGAAACCACCACTCATGCTTCAGGCACCGTGACTGAATCCGTTACCAATCCTTGGCGAGCGGGACTGGGCGATGGAATGCAAGATGCGCTCGGTCGCGTAGCGGACTATTACCTGAAACTCGCAGACAAGATTTTCCCTGTCCTTGAAATCGATGCAGGTCGCACCGTGGACATTGTTATCACTCAAAGTGCACTCATCAAAACCGAAAAACCGCTTTTTTAATTGAAAAACACACCTTATGCCATTTAAGAACACCGTCTTAACGCTTTTCTTTGGGACCACTCTTATGAATTTTTCCATTACTGATGCTTTAGCCAATAACCCTTTGACATCACACTTTCCCGAAATGCAAATGTCAGCGGCAGAAAAGAAAGTGCTAGCCAATTTGCAAGCCGCTTATCCGCACAATGGTGTGCGCTTTGTCAGACAAAGCCCTGTACCCGGTTTATTTGAAGTGATTCTGTCAACAAGCGTCAATGTTGTTTACGTGGACGAAACGCTTCTAGCGAAAACCACTATCAAAGGCGAAAACGACCCCGAAAAAGCCAACCTTTTTCGCTATTGGCTCTTTGGTGGTGTGATGTTTGACATGGTCGAACAAAAAGACCTTACACGTGACATGAAAGAGCTCGCACAAATGATTGATGTGAGTGCCTTACCTTTTAAAAATGCCATTGTTCGTGAAAAAGGCAACGCCACGCATACCCTCTTTGTCTTCACGGATCCCCAGTGCCCCTTTTGCGAAAAACTCGAATCGGTTTTAGATACGCTTGATGATGTTCGTATTTATACGTTTCTGACGCCCATCGTGAGTTTGCATCCCAATGCTCGCGAAGTCGCCGCTCAAATCTACTGTGCTCCCAATCCCCAACAGGCCTTGGTGGACTTTATGGTGCACAAAAAAGCGCTACCTCAAACGAAACCTCAATGCTCAACACCTATTGCTGCTAATGAAAAACTCATGCGTGAGCTTGCGATTAAAGGTACTCCTACGCTTTTCTTTGCTGACGGTCATCGTGCCACCGGCCTTATGACACGAGACGCTTTAATGGAACGCATGAATCAAGCGCTAGAAACCCAGAAGCTTGCCCAAAAGCTCTCACAAACCTCACCGACTCAACACTAAGTATTAAGGCTATCCATGATGAATTTTAAGTTTAAGTCCTTCGTGCACCTTCTCTTAGGTAGCCCTTTGTTGCTCTCGGGTTGTGCCAATCTCACGGGATTGGAAAATGCGCAATCGGATTTTGGTTGTTCGATCGACATGCCTGCTCGCTGCCAATCAATTTCTGAGGTCTACCATGAAAAAGCCACCTCATACCCTGTTGTAGACGCCACGCAACGAGATCAATCGGAAATCACCGCGAACGCAAGACAAAAGCGCTCTCCTTACGAAATTGAAAAGCGCATTCTTTTGAAACCTGATCATGGTGAAACCTTTGTCGCTAACGATCCTATTGCGACCGATACGCCCCTAATGACACCTAAGCGTTTAGCCGAAGAAATCCTTGCCGTTTGGATTGCTCCTTTTATTGATGAAGAAGGCGACCTTCACGATGCGCAACGTATTTACGTTACGGTCAAAAAAGCATCATGGTCACCCGAAGCGTTAATGAATAACGACACGGCTTCAAAATCCCAGTGGTTAAAGCCCCTTGCGGACGACCAAGCCAAGCGTCAACGTTAATTTGAAAGGGACTTCTCGTGCCACATTCACTTTTTTCAAAATCCTTTAAAACGCTACCCAAAGCTAAGCGCCTTTGTCGTCAGTTACGTCTGCACACCCAACGCGCTTTCCGTGCTACACAGAAGAATTTAGGGATAGAAGAAAACTCTCATTTCCTACAGTCTCACCGCGTTCGTATCGATCGTTTCGGCTCGCTTTTACCCTTTGGAGAAGAGCTCTCCGATGGTATTTTTTCGATTGTTGAAAACGAAGGCGATGCCTTAGAGGGTCTAGGTTACGTATTAGAGATAAGCCCACAAACGGGTGCGAGCATGGAATTAGCGCACCACTTAGAAAGCCTCATCAGTAGTGATTTGCCCAGTGGCACTGGCCTACAAGTCTCTCTTTTTGCCTCCCCTGACATCGATTGGGCGAGCAAAGCCTATTGCTATAGTCGTACTCCCGCTTGCGTTGCTTCGGAAGAGTTAATCTCTCAAGCACAAGTGTTGGAGTCATTGGCAACGCACCGAGCACGTTTTCTTCAATCTGGTACTCACCAAGACCTCGTTACCGGTGAGCCTTTTCGCATCCGACACTTTCGTGCTTGGATCTCTGTAACGATCCCAGTGAAAAATCATTCCTCTGACCTTTTTGTACAAATACAAAAGGTGAAAACGCTGCGTACACGACATATCGCCACGCTAAAAACCTTTCATTTGTATGCCTTTACGTGGAACGCCAATACTCTGCGCAGAACCCTTGCTCACTTTGTAAATCCTCAAAAGTTCTTTTTAGGAACGAAAAACGACGCATTTCATGAGCTCGATCACAGCTGCGCCAATCCCCACGATCGACTTGCCGATCAAGTGGTGGCTCGTGACACTCAAATCAAAATCCTTGAAAACGGTATTCGTTTTGATAGCAACTTAAAGAATCACGAAAGTGTCTGCGCTATCGGTTTATCCGTACAGGGCTACCCTTCTGACTATGCCCTGCCTTTAGTGCAAACGTGGTTAGGAAGCGATAAAGAAAACATTCCCTGTCCCTTTGTTTTCACCACAGCAATTCACTTTCCTGATTACGAAAAAACGAAGTCGCATGCCAATCTTATGGCCGCTCGCAGTAAGCAAATCGCCGCTAGCGAAGTTGCTCATTATCTACCGAGCCTTAAAAAACGCGCCCAAGACTATGAAGTAGTCACGGAAGAGTACGCAAAAAATGGCGCTTTAGTGCAAGTTGTGCATCAAGCCTTACTTTTTGCGCCAATGGGTTCTGAGCCTCAAGCCATTGAAGCCATGCGCTCTGTCATGAAAAGCGCTCACTTGGAGGTGACGGAAGACCGTTGCATGCATCTGCAAGCGTTTTTGGCGAGCCTTCCGATGACACTCACCACTACATTTGCAAGCGACATTAAGCTTGCTCGCCGTTTTACCACCAAAACGCTCACAAGTCTTTGTCATATGGTGCCGATTCTTGCTGAATTTACGGGCTCTGGAGCTCGCGATAATGAAGAAAGCCTTACGCCCCTTTTGCTTCTCAATGGCCGCCATGGACAAATCACCCCTATTGACCCATTTGCCAATAGCGGCAACTTTAACGCCATCATCGTTGGCTCTTCCGGTTCCGGTAAAAGCGCTCTCACCAATGACTTAATTACCGGCAATTTGGGTACCGGTGGCAAAACCTACGTGATTGATGTTGGAGGCTCTTACAGAAAGCTCTCTCATTTGCTCGGTGGGCAATGGATTGAGTACACCAAAGACCAATACTTGGTCATTAATCCTTTTGAGTTGGTTCGCGATATCTCCGACGATATGGGTTACTTAATGCCCATTTTGGTCGAAATGGTCTCTCCGAACGAGAACTTATGTGACTATTCATACAGTGTCTTGCGAGATCATTCTGCGTACATCCTGCGACAAGCTCGCGAAGAGAAGCGTTTAGCTCAAATTGACGATTTGGTTGAAAGCCTTCAACGAGGTATTAGAAACCCATTGATCGAAAACACGGAGACGAACGAACCTGATCAACGCATATTGGATTTGGCGACACAATTGTCAGCCTTTGCAAGTAACGGCCTCTACGGTCACTACTTCACCGGCCACAGCACCGTGAACTTTACCTCCAACTTTATGGTCTTGGAGTTAGAAGGGCTAAAGAGTCGCAAGAACTTACAAAGCGTTGTGCTTCTTTGCTTGATTTTTTTGATTTATCAAGAATTAAACAATGGTGATTTGACCCAACCGAAAATGGTTGTCATTGATGAAGCTTGGGATTTATTGTCACATAAACACGCAGAAAAATTTATCGAAACCGGTTACCGTCGTGCCCGTAAACAAAATGCCTCTTTTATCACTATCACTCAATCCTTTGCGGACTACTACCAAAATGATACGGCGTTAGCAGCATTAGCCAATGCGGACCTTCGTTTCATTTTGCGTCAAAAACCCGATTCCATTGATTTTCTCGAAAAAGAAAAAAAGATCTCTTTAACTCCTTGGGAAATACGAGCGATTAAATCGCTTCGCTTAAAAGAAGAAGCCTATGCCGAGTGCCTTTTTATGAGCCCGGATACCCCATCGGCCGTCTTACAAATTCGATTTGATGCGTTCTCGCGCCTCTTGTACTCCACGAAAGCTTCAGATATGGCTCGTATTCAAACCCTCATGCAAAAGGGTTTCAGTCTCCAAGACGCGATTTTAGAAATTATCCGAAGTCAACAAAAGGCTTAAAGGAAGTCACTGATGACCGATTTCAATCGTTTATTTAATGACCACACCGATCACGAGGATTTTGCCATTGATACGCCTGAACCACCAGGCGCGCATTGGTTTGAAGTGACCAACCCCTTTGCTGACAAAGTCGCTAAACGCGTGGGCCCCAAACGCTCAATGCAAACTCCTGCGCAAAAAAATGCCCAACGTCGTGAAAGTCGCCGGCAGGCTAAAGCCTCACCTTATGTTCAAGTGAGTCTTCAACACGATCGTGATTACCAAAAGAAACTTAAAGCCATCCTTAAAGGATAAAACCCGATGACGACCATCTCTACTCTAAAAAACACCTTCAAGTTAAGCCTTCACTTGAAGAAAATGCTGCGTTTTCCCCTCTTTTGGGTGACACTTCTCAACCTTTGCTTGAGTTTAACGGCACTTTATTGCGCAAAATCGAGCGTTTCTCCTCGTTTTGCTGTCGTCGATACTCAAGCAGTGCTTGAAAGTCAGAAGGTGCTTTGGCTTCGTGACCTCAATGCTGCTAGTCAATCACAAGCGGCTTATCAAGCGTTTCTTGAAGCTTCTAACCGCTTCCCTGAAAAACTTCAAAAGGCGCTTTCTGCTTTGCACGACAAGCATCACGCCACCCTTGTCACAAAAGGCGTCTTTGCACAAGAAGCTGAAGTCCTCGACTTAACCCCAGATCTTTTTGCCCTCATGGGCATTGAACCTCAAGCGACTCGCCAAGCTCATGAAGCGCTTCGAAAAAGTCTTTTTCAACGCGAGCGTCATTAATCAAAAACGGTATTGACCACGAACATGAATCTGACTTACTACAAACAAAATGCGCTTTGCCTAAAAAGCGCTTTAATCAAGCTAGCTAAAACGCACGGTTTGACGCTTTTGCTTGCCATAGCCTTTCTTTTAACGATCACGCATCGCTATCAGTTGGCACTTAATATGACCGAAAGTCTTCCGCAGACTCTCTTTCTCATTGATAAAGAAGACCATGCTTTGGCTCGAAACGACTATTTTGCATTTCGTTGGACTCAAGGCGGCCCCATTCCCAACGGCATTATTGTGGTTAAGCAAGTTAAAGGCGTCACCGGTGACATTGTTGGTCAACGCATCATTGATAAAAACGCTTATATCACAATCAATGATGAGCCCGTTGCCAAACTCAAAGCCCGTGCCCGAAACGGTGACGTTCTTGTTCCCATCAGTCCCACCCAGCTCACCCGTGGGGAGTTCTTTGCCTATGCGCCCCACCCCGATAGCCTCGATAGTCGCTATGCCTTAACAGGTGTTATTAAAGCCTCCCAAATCGTGGGACGCGCCTATCCCCTTTTCTAATTCAAAGTCTCTTTGGAAATTTCATTCAATGCGAGTCGTCCTTTTATTTCTTTTGATTTGTCACTTGAGCATCAGTCCCTTATGGGTGAGTGCACAAACGAGCAATCCGTCTAACGTTGAAAGCGACGTGTTGGGTCCGCTTTACCCAATCGTTGAGCCTAATTTACTCACGATGCTTGAAAAGCATGCGCAAGAATCCACGACCGACACGCAATCTCGCTTTCATGAAGTGCGCCGCAAGCTTGAAAATTGGTCGAATCACCCCATTGGTCAAGCCCTTCCCGTGGCGACCCAATACGTTCGAAAGCAATACCCCACTTATGAATCCGTCAAACACTATCTCCCCGAAGACTATCGACGTGACTGGCTTTTTATCGATACACAGGATCAAATGCAGCTCAAGCTCGCAAAGCACTTTCTTCAAAATTGCTCTCGCACCGATCGTTGTCGCATTATCGTCGTTCATGGGGAACTCAAAGCCATGCGCGAACGCTTAAAAACCCCTCTTTGGTTTGATCAAGGAGCAAAACTCACAAAGCAACTGCACATTACGCACGTCCCCACCTTGGTGACATTAACGCGTGAAGCTATCGTCACTCATGCTGCCCACGTCAAAAACTTTCCATTAGAGAAGGCGCTCGCATCATGAGTTGCCGTTTTCATCGCTTCTTAAAAGTACTGAGAATCGCTTGTCTGACGGGACTCTCGAGCCTCTTCTCTATGCAATGTTTTGCAAACGAGAGTTGCCACGGTCGGATCTCCAACCCCGTAACCGACGTCTGTTGGGAGTGTGTTTTCCCCATCACCCTTGGCAACAACGTGAGTCTTTCTAACAGTACCTTCACGGATGTTAAAACCGATGCCGATCCCTTTTGTGCCTGCGCTGGAAAAGCGTCCGTCACCCTGGGACTGAATATTGGATTTTGGGAGCCGATTCGATCCATTGAAATTGTGCGTCGTCCGTTTTGCTTTCCCTCTTTAGGTGGAATGCAACTGACTGACGCTCACTGGGCACCAGCGCATGGCAGAACCCCATCGCCTAAAGTGAGAGGTCATCGAACGAGTTTTTACCAAGTGCATTGGTACCACACGCCGTGGCTTTATCTTCTCGAAATTCTTTTAGATACCAGGTGTCTTGAACAATCCCCTTGGGATCTCGCTTATATGACCGAACTTGATCCCTTGTGGGATGACGCACTCACCAGTTTTCTTCTTAATCCCGATGTGGCGCTCTTTGCCAATCCTGTGGCTATTGGTGCTTGTGCGATGGATTGCGTTGCCGCAACGACCCACTTACCCATCAATAGCCTTTACTGGTGCGGAGGGTGTGCGGGTTCTCTTTTTCCTCTTACCGGTTGGGTCGCTAGCCACATTACAGATGAGCAGGCTTTTAGCCTTTTAATTCAGCGCTTCACCCTCAAAATGCATCGTGAAGGTCTTCTTTGGCGCCAATGGGGCAAAGATGGACAGTGCTCTGCGCAACTGGAGTGGACCATGAGTAAAGACGTCTACCGCACGCAAATGCTTTGGCCTTCACGCCAAACGCAAAACCGTTGCTGCCGACCTTTCGGTGAAGAAACCGCCACGTTTGCCATCGGTGGCACAACGCCACCCGTTACGGGCGAAGATGGCGCCTTCCTCATTTGGCGTCGTCGAGACTGCTGCCAAGGCATGAACTTAGGAGAACTCAAGTGATACATCCCCTTAAAACCTGTGTTGCCCTGATGTTTGCGCTTTTGACTTTCGGTGCAACCGCTCAAACCATCAATAGCGTCGCCGACATTAATAAGGAGGTCCGCCAAGCCAAAAACATTTTAAATACCCTATCAACTTCGCCAACAGCTGACTGGGATATTTTCGTTGCGATCTCTAAAAGCATCCCCAAAAGTTCACTCGAGCGTCTTACTGAAGATGCAGCGATAGCCAACCTACCCTTGGTTCTTCAAGGTATTGGCATTAAACCTCCTGCTCAAGAGCAAAAAGGTACGACGCTTGAAACCTATGGCAAACATTGGGTAACGCGCCACTTAGAAGACTGGACCTTTGTCACGCAAAAAGGCGCCACGCTTCAAATTGACCCTGTGCGTTTCAGAAAAGCACACATCTTCGATGTCCCACAGGTGATTCTTATGAAGCGCTGTAATAAAGGTGCAAACTGCGAGGCGACACCCCTTGTTTTTCGGGCTCGAGGAGATGTCACGCTTGGCTACGCTATCAATGAACTAAGAAAAATACTCAGCGTGCAACAAAATGCCTTGTCAAAAAACGACCTGGCCACGGCCTTAGAACTCTTAGATGCGCTCTGCCATCGTCTTGAAGGTAGAGTGCAATGAAAAAACTCACGTATTTTTTCATTGGGTGGCTGGGGATGACTTCAACCCCTGAAGCATTGACCGTCCAAGAAGCCGCTCAAGCTGCACAAAGTGTCGCAACGCCTTCCTATGGCGAGATCCTCACGCATGAAAAGCGTGTTGAGATATTACCTTCTGATGCTATTGGTAATACAAGCGAATTAGAAAAACTCAAGGGTAACGACGGCATGGGCGATATTCTGACACCCGCCACCAACAAAACCAATGCTTGCCTAAAAGCGGGTGACCCCGAATGTCTGGCTATTCAAGTCGTTAAAAAGAACGCTGCAATAGCACCCGATTTGGACCCAGGTTTTGTCGATGACATTCATAAGGGCTATCAAGACATTATTGGTAATGCCAATGACATTACGGAGGGTGGTAGCGACATCGTTTCTTCTGAAATTCACTGTGAAACGGTTGAAACGGTCATTCCCGGTCGCTCCGAAATTGAAGTCTGTGATGAGGGCACTGGCACAACATCGCTTACCTGCACCCAAGGGTGGGAAATGAGTGAAAAACTCAACATCCTCTATCACTGTGCCTTGCAGTCAACCAGTAACCGTCAGGTCTGCACCATTGAACGCAAAGTGCACTCACACGTTGATGTGATTGCTTCGTGTCTTGCCACACCCGCTCAAGTTGATAGTCAAAGCTGTCGCTTTTATAACGATGCTGTCATTGATGTAGCGTTTCCCTATCAATGCCAAATCAAAGAAAGTGCTTCCCAAACCCAAACGTGCATTAAAACACTTTCGATTGAAGTGATCCCCGCCTGCGATACGACTTTTATCTCCAACACGTCCATGAAGGTGTTTAAAGAAGTCGGTTACAACGCATCAACACGCTACCAGAGTTTGCGCGTTGAACAATCGTGCTCAGACACGTTTAAACCGATTCGTATCCGCTTTGGCTCTCGCACCGTTGGACAATTTAGTGAAATTCCTCAGACCGTGAATCTTACTTATATTCTTAATTTCGTCGCCACTATTGAAAAAGATGGCAACGGCTATCTCATCACTTTAACCAATGTCGATCAAGGTCAAGGCACTCGCACCATCCAAACTCGCCACCCCATTTTGAGTAAACAAATTCAAGAGATCGATCACTTCAAGGAGACGTGCCAATGAAAGCACTCCCCTTATGCCTAATTTGCTCTGCGATTCTGGTTCAAACATTAGTGAACACCGCTAAAGCCTCCTCTTGTACAGTAACAGAATCGCTCTGCACGCAAGGCCCTGAAACACGTCTTATCAATAACGTTCTTGTTTATCGAGATTGTTGGCAATGGCAAGAAAAAAAGACCTGCACAGAGGGCGACAACCAAAACTTCTGTGCACCGCTTGAAGCTACAGCAACATGCAAAGAAAAAAGCAGTATTTGCTCTGAGAGCCTTTTGCCTGGAAGTTGCGCTGTCACCACGAAAACCTTTCTTTGTGAGGATAAGCTTGATACGTTGCCCGCTGAAGTCACCCCTTTAGCGCCCGAAATCCAAGTCACCGATCACTGGGTTTTACAGGGTGATTGCGCTATGAATGAAACGTGTACAGCACCGGTTGAAATTTGTACTCGGCCTGATGAAGTACGCGTGATTGAAGGCATCTCTGTTACCTTAGCCTGTGGTGAAAAAGAAAAAAGTGCTCAGTGCGAAACCGTACCGACCAATCCGTCTTGCACACTTTTAGAAAACGTTGGATGCAAGAAAGACTCTGCATCGTCTGAGCCCCTTGCCAAGTACGAAGAGCGGTTTGCCTGCCATGAAAAAACGCCTCTTCCCGTGCATCCCGACATTCATATCGTGGATAAACGCGCGGTTCTCGATCGTATTGAAATCCTTCAAAACACTTGCGAGAGCACTTTAGGGTGTGAAATTGAAAAGTCGACCTGCTTAGAAAATGACAAAGCCTTTCCTAATGTTTGTCTCAAAGAAGAGCAATTAAAGGTTTGTCATGGCTCGACAGACCCTCGCTCTTGTGATGCGCTTGTCGCATTAGGTTGCAAAGAAGAAAAACCAGCTCCCAATGATCGCCTCTTAGCCTTTCGTTGCGTAAGTGAACTCTCACCACTTCCCAGTCACATCACAGAAATGGATCGTGAGTCCATTTATACCGACATGACAGAAACAAATACCTGTCCAGTGACATCTGCCCCAGAAAAGCACCTAACGGATGCTAGGTCACTCGCAAGCAAAGCTAGCTGTCAAGAAGCGCAGAAGATCTGCATTGAAGGCCCTGAAACGCGCGTCGTCAATGGTCAACCCATCTACAAAGACTGTTGGCGCTACGAAGTTCGTCTCGTGTGCGAAAACGATCAAAACTTAAGTACCTGTGAAGCTCTTGAAAACGATAAAAATTGCCAATGGATAAGCTCCACGTGTTTATCCATGAAGCCCGATGGAACGTGTGACTGGTCCACGAAAACCTACTCTTGCATCGTAACGCCAGATCAAACCGTTTCTGAGGAGCGGTGCACTCAAACCGTCTGTCAATTTGGCCTATGCACCGGTAAAGACGACGCCCCCAATACGCAATTAGGCGATACGCTCACCAAGCTTGAGCTTGCCCGTCAAGCTGCCGTTTACGGCGACTATGAAAACTTGCGCTTTTTCTCTGGTGAAGCCAACACCTGTCGTAATAAATTAGGAGGTGTCTCTTGCTGTCGCGGTAAAGTCCGAGGCAACACCGCCAATAGCGCCAAGCTCAATGCCTCCTACATCTTCGCAAAAGACGTGGCTCAAGAAACCATCAAAACCTTGGGCTCGGCCTTTGTCAACGACGTCTTAGCCAATCATGATGAGCTTGCTCAAATCATGACAAAGCTCTACGGGGAGGCTTCCGCAGGTGCCTACTCCCCCAATCTCTCTTACTACGGATTATCGGTTTCCTATGGCGCAAACGGCCTTTCCTTTAACTTTAGTCCAACGACCTTTTTTGCCATGATTGCCCTGGAAGTCGCTACAGACTATCTGTCTTGCACGCAAGAAGAGCAAGCCTTGCAACTCAAACGCGGCTCTGACCTTTGCCACTACATTGGTAGCACCTGCACCGAATATAACCTCGGGCGCTGCCAAACCAAAACCGAAGTGCACTGTTGCTTTAATTCTGGCCTGGCGCGTCTTGTTCAAGAAGCCGCTCACGAGCAACTCGGGCTTTCTTGGGGAACCCCTTCAGCACCCTCTTGCACGGGGCTTTCCGCTCATGAATTTGCCCAAGTCGATTTGGGCAAAGTGAATTTAGATGAACTCTTAGCCGTCATGAGTCAAAGCGCAAAAACGCCTGACGTTCACCGCGTCAAGATTCGTGCTCAAAAGCGCCAATCCACCATTGATCCTAACCACCCCTACGCCCCAATGCCAACAAAAGACGGTGTTTGCACGGGCAATGCTTGCTAGAGCCATAAAACATGAAAATTAAACTCATCACTTCTTTCATCCTCTCTGTCCTCGTGACACCTCTTAGTGCTCATGCTCAACCCAATGAGATGACCTTTTGGGACGAAGATGTCTGGACGCTTCAAGAACGAGGCTTTTTGTATTACGGTCCTGACAAAAATGAAAACGTGACCTCAAAAGATCGCAATTTAAATGACCTTCTGACGGTGGAGGCATTAAAAAACGAGGCTCAAGCAAGGCTCAATCGCGCCATCATGCAACCCAATGATGAAACGCTTAGAAGCTACCTTGAAGTCAATCACTTCATGCTCGAGAAGTCCAATAGTTTTGCTCAAACGTGGCAAAAGACCCTTTGGAGCCTGCCTCAATACGATGCTACGGTCACGCATCCCAATGCCAACTTCGCTCAAGTCGCGTTAAAAGAAAAGCGTCAAGACGATTTAGAAAAAGAATTAAAGGCAATCTCCCGTCGTGTGGCCCTCTTTTTTGTCGTTCAAAAGGATTGCTCCTTTTGCGAAATCATGGCACCTGTGGCGAGCTTTTTAGAAAAAACGCATGGCATTAAAACCCTTGCTGTGTATTTGGGGCATCAAGCACCGTTAGCTTGGCCTCAAGCACTGCCCGACAATGGTGTTCTTGCAAGATTGCAAAAAACGACTCACACCACCATTACGCAAACCCCCGCCATTTTCGCTGTGTCACAAACGGGAGAAGCTCGCCTTATCGCTTCGGGCGCCATCTCTGCTCAAGAATTGGCCCAACGACTCGTGGTGACAGCAAAAACCCTTCATTAACTCTCATATCAAAACAATAGTAAGACAATGATAAAAAAAGCCTTTTTTATTGGATATATCGGTATGGGCCTAGGACTCTCATCTCCAGCTCAAGCTCACTTTATTGAGGATTTTTACCACTCTGCTGCCACGCAAGGAAATGTCACGGCGGCAGGCATTCATGAAACCGCGGGACTCAAAGTAGTCACTGGAGGCGGCTATGTTTATAAAGCCCCTCGAAATGACTTCACTCCTTTTCACTTTTCGCCTCCTAAACTCTCCGCGGGCTGCGGTGGGATTGACCTCTTTATGGGGGCCTTTAGCATTCCCAGTAAAGAAGAGTTCGTCAATTACTTAAAAGCCATTGGCTCATCGTTACCCGGCCTTGCTTTTCAGTTGGCCCTGCAAACGCTATCCCCGGACCTATCGGAGCAAGTCACAAGTTTCCGTGATCTTATTCGAGAGTACGGCGCGCGCTTTCAAGACTCGTGCACGGCTGCTCAAACGCTTTTAGATATGTCGGGGGCCCAAGGCTACATGGAGAAACTCAAGTACTCCACGGCCAATAGCCTTCGCGAACGAGGCATTGTAAGCGATGCCTTTGAAGCCTCTGAGCGCACCAAAACACATGGCGGAACCCTTTTTGACTACGCCCCCACACGTAAAGACACGGGCAACAACGTGGTGGATGCGCCACAAATGAACTTAACTTGGGCGCTTCTTAATGGTGGAACGCTCACCTCTCGTTATCCGAAAGAATTGCGTGAAGTCATGATGACATTGGTGGGCACGACCATTTACATGAAAACCGGTGAAGGAGCGGATGCCGTAGCGCAATCTCGCTTAATCATGGGCGAAGACATTGCGATGGAGCTCTTGGGCGACATTGATAGTGTGAATTTAACGCGAGCTCACCGCCTTTCGTGCTCTGCCAATGACCCGCAATGCTTAGCACCAACACGCGTTGTCATGGATGACATCAATCTCACCTATGAAATGTGGCAAGCCGCCAAGCGCTACCAAAGTGCCCTTTTGCAGCGTAACCCCTCCTTAGTAGACGATGAAGACGTCTTGCTATTGGGTTCGGTCTCCACGATTCCGCTCATTACCATCATCAATACCATCACAAGCCGCCGTTACATGGGCTTTGCTGACGATATTTTGCGAGTCTACGTTGAAGCGGCGGCCTTTGAAGCCATCGTTCGAGCGCTTGAACAACTCACCGTTGACATTGAAAGAACCGTCACTGCCTCCAGTGCCTCAACAGCCTCAAGCCTTAATGAAAAGCACGCTCAAAACCTCATCGCTCGTGTGCACAAAGTACGCAATGATCTAACGCAACGTGCAGACAAGATCTACCAACAAATGGCTCGCACGCATTCCTTTATCGAACAAATTGAACACATTGAACGCAGTCTTTTAGGCAACGCTGCCTACCAAATGAGTGAACGTTTAAGCCTCACTTTAGGGAAATAAACATGACTTTTGAATTTTTTGCCTATTGGAATGGCGCTCAAATCCGAGATCTCTTAGAAGCCATGGTCGCCATTGTCGGTACCGGTGACTTTATTGGCCTGATGCAATCCGTCGCCTTAGCGGGGTTTCTATCGGTGATCACTGTCTGTGCGCTTCGCTATCGAGGTCTTGAAGTGATGAGTTTTTTCATCGCCGTCCTTCTTTTTTACACCGTTACGATTGTCCCCAAAGCCACTGTTGTCGTCCGAGACGACCGGGCGGCTCAAGTCTATCCTGTCGATCACGTGCCTCTGGGGTTGGCTTTTCTGGCTAGCACAACCTCTCACGTTGGCCATTGGCTCACCGAAAGTTTTGAATCCGCCTTTTCAAGCGCTGATGCCGATCGCTTTTCGCGCTTTGGCATGGTCTTTCCACAACGAGCACTCAACGCTCTTTTGGCTGCCGGCCCCGTCACGCCTCAAGGGCGACTCTTGGTCTCAGGCTTTAACCGTCACTGCGTTGTTCCAGAGCTCATTGATTATCCGGAGAAGCTTAACGCCATCATTGAAAGTGGCAACCTCTGGCATACCCTTTCTACTAAAGGCTGGGTCAACCCTGCTCGTCGCACACCTGTCCTTGATGGGTCTTGGATCACGTGTGACGTGGCTGTCACCACCATTGAAAACCACCTCAATCACACTGAGCTACCCGCCATCAAAAGGCAACTTGCGATGAAACTGGTTCCGGATCACTTAGATCCCAGCACGGTCGTTGCCTCTGCTCTACCTCAAGCCGAAAGCATTTTATTGGGCTTATCGCAAACGCTTTCCAATTCCATTAAGCATTCGGTGTTTCTTAATACACTCGATGAGGATCTCGCAAGCGTAGCGGCGCTATCTAATAACCCACTGGCGGTTGCAACGAAACTCGCGAAAGCTCAAGGCAATTTAGCCAGTGAACTTAACTATCGCACCATGTCGCAAATCGCCCAAGACACACTACCCAAAGTACGTAATGCTTTGCAATTTGTGATTCTGGCGGCCTTCCCCTTGATTCTCGTCATGGTGGTTGCCACTGGTCACATGGCTGCCTCCATCTTACGAAACTACCTCACCCTTTTGATTTGGATTGAATTATGGGCACCTATTTCCGCTGTCATTAACTACTTGATGATTCATGTTGATGCGCATCCAATGAATCAAATCATTGCACAATACGGCGCTAACTCCATGATGGCAGCCACCTTGATTCGAGAAATGGGAGCAAGTTCCCAAGCGATTGCGGGTTATCTGATGATTTTGGCGCCCGTCATTGCTTTTGCGATCGCCAAGGGCTCTGACATTGCAAGCGCCCAAATGGTGGGTTCCATGATGGCACCAGCACAAAGCGCCGCACAATCTCAAGGCGCCACCCTAGCTCAAGGCAATATCAGCTTAGGCAATAGCACTTGGGGCAATGTCTCTTCCAATAACATTCAAGGCAATAAAGCTGATTTATCTACCTCATTGATGGATAGCTCCGTTTTGAGAACAGCCTCTGCTTACGGCTCTGTCACTCGCACAGGCGATGGGTTGGTTACCGGCATGACGGCCACGGACATTTCAACCGGTGTCTCCAGTTCAGTCGGTCTGGGTGAGCAGCAAAGCTCTAGCGCCTATTCCAATCACTCCAACAGTACGAGTTATAGCGATGTTATCGGTGGTTTACGTCAATTCATGACGCAAACGCAAGATAAATCGATGGCAAGTTTCGCCAATCAACTCAATACAGTGATCTTGAAGCATCAAGGGCTATCGGAACAAAGTTCAGAGAGCACTTCACAAAGCCAATCGTTGAGCACTACTCGCACGAGTTCCTTAGAAGAAACACTTTCAAACGCCGAACAAGTGGCGTTTAAGTCGCACCTTTTGGGAAGTGGTTTAGTCAATATTAAACCCGCCAACAACAGCACAACCTCGCCCCTTCGCACTACGCTATCGGACGCAACGCCTTCGACCGTTAATCAAGCGACGAAGTCAATGCTCTCTAACCCCCTTAAAGAAGAGCTAGCTCAACCCCATGACTTTAAAGGAGGCGCTCATGCAGAACTATCCATTCGCACGGGGCAACAACTCATTGATACGGTGACACAGCAATCGGGAACCCAAAACCAAGCGCAAAGACAACAGGCGTATCAAACCCTTTTGTCTGCGACACGACAAATTGCAGCTAGCACTCAAGATAGTGCCATCCGACAAGCTGCCAATGCCTTTGAAGCGCAACTAACGTCTGCTTATCAAATGGCTTCAAACGTTGCTTTCAATCAAACAGCAAGCACGTCAGCCGCCACACAAGTGGGCCAAATCAGCCAACAAGACATTCGTACACTCATGAATGCCAACCCGGAAGCCCTGCATAAAGCCATTGAAACATTTGGTACTGCCGAAAAAGCGCAAGCTGCACTTTTTCATAGTGCAGCCGCTCGCAGTGCCTTTGCTCAACAGCTGCAAAACGATCAAGTCCATCAGCCCTATCAGCCGACAAAACCTAAGCCCTTGTCACTGTCTGATGTTGATGCAATAGCAAGTCAGCATAAAGATGCGTTTAAACAAGAACTCACAGGGCACTTTGAGCAATCACAAAGTGCTCACCAACACGAAGCCTTCGCTAACCAAATACATGCCATCGATCGTGTCGTCGGCACTGAATTACCGACTCAAACAATAGAAAACATGAGAGAGAAAATGAACGATCGTATGTCAACAGAGATACTAGAAAAAGAGGAAGCATTAACTCAAGATCGAGGCAATGTTTTAGCGGCTGCCGCGCTTTATAACGAAAAGCAAAAAGGCATATCAACGGTTATCAGTAATGCCCTGATGGGAGGATTGACTTATTCATCGCCCGAAAACTATTCCAATGCACTGCAAGAAAAAGCTCAAGCGTCGCCTGCGAACGCCCAGTCACTTCAGCAACTGGGAGAACAGAGTGCTCCAATTCGCATTGAGGACTTTGAAAAAGCTTTCCAAAGTCCTCCTAAAGAAGAAATGAGCACCACTACCAATAACGACGACCACGTATTTTCCAAGAGGGAGTAGTCATATAGGAACCAAACTTTTCGGCAACCAATAAGAAAGGTTCGCCGAAAAGTAAGTAAAGCGTCGCAAACGCCTCACGCCAAGTGATCTTGGTATTCAAAATCGCATTGACATACGGATCCTCATGCACGGGAGGTACGGTCAAAAAGGTAATGACTCGACGCTTTAGAACATTTAATTGACTCAAAATGGACATGATGAACTCTTTAAAAAAACTTATTAACCAATATCAACTAACGGGCCCAAAAGTTGACTGACTTGTCATCATCTTAAAGAACGAGTCCGCATTTTTTCCAATGAATTTTTTCTATCAAAATCAATGATCTCTTTCATACAGTCTATGAGCTTCATTGATTAAAAATTGTGCAATCAAGGATTTTTAAAAATGGCGAAAATTTCCAAATTTGGCATGCATACCGCGTATTTACTGGGTTTTGAGCGAATTGCTGATGTTAGAGGTATAACTTCCCTATTGAGCCTCTTCGAAAATGCAATGATCCTCTCGGGTATTTACTTGCAAATTCGTCCTAATCGACATGCTTACATTGGTAAAACCAGTAATCTCATTCGTCGCTTTGAGAGGCACTTACAAAACGGTATTGTGATAGAAGAACTGGCTTTTATGCCACTACAACTAAAGTCTTTAGATAAGAAAGAAAAAGAGATCATTGCCAAAGCTGAACGCTATGGCATTGAGCTTGATAATTTATTGCTAGTGGAGTCGACTTGGCTGTCCAAACAACGATGGGAAGACTATTTTTCTGATCAAGAGCTACAAGATTGGATTAAGACGGATCATCAAGAGCAAACTAAAGCGTTAACGCAAACGATGGCAACGATGTCTGCTGGTCTTCGCCATCAATATCAACTGGCTCAAGCGCATCCTTTGTTCGACTCCACACTTGAACTTGGACGCAACTTTATAAATCGCTTCATTCCGAAAGCGGCGTTAACCGCCGGAAATCTTTGGAGCGCCGATGCCAACTATGTGGATCAAACAGAACGTTTTCTTCCACTTATTCGCCTGCACGTTGGCAACCAAACTTTAATGACCTTAGGATTTTATAAAACAATTCCTACGCAGCCCTGGATGCAATTGCTCGTAAGTGAAGAGGCTTTGAATCAAAACCAACTAGATATAACGACACTACTTAATGCTTTTCCTTTTTTGTTATTAGAGGAAAAGGATGCTCAATTTTGGCAAGTGAGTGCCCATGCGCAAATGATGAAACCAGTCCTCGATTGGATGAGCAGGCCCATCAAACAAACGATTATCAAGTCAACGAAAGAGTCGCTTAGGTTTAAAGGTAATGCTGCGTTGCACTACGCACTCACATTTTGAAATACTCCGTAAGTCAGATGTTTCCTTGCGGCATTTCTATGATTGTAGTTTTGGGGACCAGTGCGGTCATTATCGTTGACAAGAATCATCTTCTTCAAACAATGTAGAAACAATTTCCAAACTTTCAGAAATAATCCGCTTGTGTGCTCGCTCAGACTCAGCTTGTCTCGCCATTAAATCTATGGTGCGGATCTGATCGCAGCGAACAATTCCTGTCGTTTTAATTCCAGTATTTTCTAGACTTACGGAAAAACCATTTTCGCGCGCAAAATTTCCCCCATTGGTTATAGGAGCAACAACTGCCGTTCCCGTTAATGTGTTATAAGGTTCTGGAGTTAGGATTAATACCGGGCGATATCCTTATTGCTCATGTCCTAGCGTTGGGTCAAACGATAACTTGCAAATGTCACCTCTGTGAAATAGCCTCATAGAATCTCCTTACCAACCGCAGTGTCGTTGAGCCATGCAGCGTTTTCCAAAGTTTCTTCTTTTGTTTTTAATGCCTTTGCAGTCCTATACAAGGTGAGACGTTCAGATAAAGACATTTTCCTTTTTTTAGCTGGTCTACTTTCAATACAGCCTTCTGAAAAAGTGAAATTAACAGCATCCCCAGAGTGACACTTTAAAAGTTCTAGCATCGCTGGCGGTATTGCTACAACCGTAGAGCCACCCAATTTTCTAAGAGTTGCGATTGACATAGCTACCTCCATACATTCACAATTAGTTAAACATAAGTTTTAACATACTCTTTAACTCTCTAACTATGTGGATCAAACAATAAGATAAGTTCCTCCAGTGATCAACTCCCCATTAAAATGGGAAGCTTCTAATTTAGTGAGTCTTGCGAGCCCACTTTCCTGCTTCATTGCTGATTTGACTCTTAGGGATCACTCCCTTTGAGCACACATAAGCTCCACAGGCATCGAATCGGGGCGATCCACCCCTACGTTTACGTCACTGAGTGTGCAGTCGGCTTGGCCGACTTCACTCTCAATAATCGTTTCACCTTTTTCTCTGACCATTGTCCTTGGCTCACCAGCCAAGCTCCGGCTTGGCGGATATTGAGCGCCGCATTCTCATCGGCATTCATGGTCATCTGGCAACGTGTGCAGCGGAATACTGATTGACTCAATCGATTTTCTTTTGCAGTGCATCCGCAGTGGCTGCACTTTTGCGAGGTGTAAGCACTCGGCACTTCAATCACCAGCTTATGCCGGCAACGTGCCTTGTACTTCAAATAGGCTTGGGTTTTAGCCCATGCACTGCCCAAGATTCCTTTTGTCAGTCCTGCCTTGGCTTTTGCACCATTACGCAACGGCCTACCCTTGGCATCGTACCTTGCCTTGGGCTTGGCCGTCATCCCCTTGATATTGAGATCTTCAAAAACGAAAAGTTCAATATCCGGTTGCTCGGCCAATCGATGACTGACTTGATGAGCAAAATCTTGTCGCACATTGCTCTCATACTGAAAGCTTCGTGCCACTCGACGTTGCATCTTTCGACTGTTTTGACTGCCTTTTTGTCGGCGGGCCAAAATTCTTTGGTAGTGCTTGCGACCGCGTTGTTTACGCTTGATTCGCTCTTGTTGAATGTCGAGCAATTCATAATGCTCGCCACAACTTGATTGAATTTTGCGTGCCACACCACGATCAACCCCTAATGTTTTATCCAACAATTCCTCATAGTCCATCATGGCCAAGCGATCCGCCATCTCTTGATCGGTCTCCGGGTATTGAGCATCATCGAAATTGAACGACACGGTCAATGCACGTTGACGACAGGTGACGTAAACCGTGACCGGCATCTCAAACGGTTGGTGAGCTTTGAAAAGCACACGACCACCCTGCTTGGATTTGCTGCCAAACGTCAATTCATACCATTGAGCTTTGAGTTTTCGAATCGAAAAATACGATTTCGTCAAAAGCAAATGGCGGTCTGCGTTTTTGATGGGATGAACACGAGGTTTTGATGTCAGTCCTTTTTGAAAACGCCTGTAGGCCTGATAGTGAAGGTAAGCACCAACACCATAGACACCACTTGGAACGCTTTTAACCCAAGGAACAACATGAAAATCGATCAAGTGCGAATACTTTTGATCGACCTCGGGACGAGGAACGGAAGAGATGAACTTTCGGTCAAAGGATTCGAAATATCGAGCCTCTTCAACCGAAGCGTTGTAGACGAGCATTTGTGCAGCAGAAAACGTGAAGTAAGCACTGCGTGATGCGTCATCGACAAACTTGGCTTTGAATTTACGCCCGATAATCACTTGACAACCCCAAGGGAACAAAAGATCATATTTTGATATGGAATTATATCATTATATAATGCGGTTTACAGTAATTCATCCCCGCATGTTAGCGGTCAGCGACTTTGAGACTGCATTCGGTCAGCGATTTTGAGACTCTA
>Red_p2__coassemble_335_pt1 | contig 32582 bp, 24 predicted proteins | sample Red_p2__metabat2_low_PE_016 | metagenome-assembled genome bin Red_p2 | reverse complement strand
CCAGAGATTGTATCCATCGATTAAAATCGATGGTTTTACGGCTGTTTCTATAAACACGGTCGGCTTCAATAGGAACAAAATGCGAATTCATCTGCATCTCCTCATAGTTATTTTGAAAGCACTAACGCAAAACTTATTTTTGACGATAGCGACTCATCTCTTCAATCGCTTGCAACAAATTGGGTGTGCGCGCTTTATTTTCACTTTCTCGATAGTGACGATCTTTAAAGTCTAAAAAGCCTGCGGCATTCATCAAAACAATGCGATTTTCCTCGACAATGGCAGAGCTTTGATAGCTACCAGAAATAAACCATTGACGATCATTCGGCTCCCAAAGAGAACTTCCTACGGAATAGTCCACAATGGGATTGGTACAGCCAAGCACCTCAGGCATAAGAGTCGCGGTGATATCGTACGCTGTTGTTTGATGCTCATAGACCTTAGGACCTTCTTTACCCGGCCAATGAACGATTAACGGAATCTTGATTTGAGCATCGGTGAAGTTACCATTGTGTCCCCAATAGTTTTGATGATTATCGTTAAATTCTTCACCATGGTCAGAAGAGATAATCACAATCGTATTTTCCAACAACCCTTTGTCTTTTAAAATATTCCACACACGCTCAATATTTCGATCTGTGTCCACAACAGCGTTCTTATAAAGATTAAAGTACTCCGTCGGGTCCAAATCATTATTTAGCTTCAAATTATTAACAGTTTCCCAAGCTGGCGTAAATGTCGGCTTTCTTGATGGATCCGTACTATAGGCATGAATGTTATCGAAAAAGATAAAGCTAAAGAATGGCTTTTTAACTTGGCTTACCCAAGCTTCAAAATCATTCACACTATCAACGTCACGCTCCCATGACGAATTTCCCTCTGACATCAAACGAATATTCGGAACCGAAGCAAAAACTGTCTTATTGAATTCGGGCGACGTTAATCGAGCAGAAGCAAAAGCTTCGATCTCATAACCTTGCTTTTGTAGTGAGGTCACAAATGCTGAAGGAACTTGAGCGGCAAAAACGGAATGCCAATAGGATGGAGGCAAACCATAAAAAAGCCCAAAGATACCAGCACGAGTGGCATTACCACTGGAATAGTGGTTTTCAAAACGAATATTCTCCTCACTAATTTTCCAAGCATACGGCATATTCGTCGGATTGAGCATGTCGGATCTGAGGCAATCCGACAAAATGAAAACAATGTTTAGAGGTTTGGCTTCTTTAAAGTTCAAGGGCTTTAATGGATAAGCCATAACCCCATTTTCAGAGACTTTCACTTTCTCAACCTTTTCACTTGTCCAACCCATTTTGGCCATAAAGGATGTCATCGTTAAGGGACGAACACCAGGAACGGTTTCACTGAGCGTAGAAATCGGCGTGACTTGTAGAGCAACCGCATAAGCGTGCGATAAATTGCCAACAATAAAAGCTAAAACGAATAGCAGACTCCAAGGCCATACCCGCCATGTTTTATTTGCTAAAAAATTAGTGACCCAAACTAAAGCGGCAGAACCCACTAATATTCCCGCAACGAGCAAGAGAATTTGAATCCACATATCCAGTGAGAAGTGAATCACTTCACTACCACCATTGATGAACAAATCCACCATTGCCCAATTCAAATGAAAGCGATAAAGCTGAAAAACAAACGTATCAGACACAATCGCAGTCAATATGAAGGAGGACAAAAGCCAGGACCAAACCAATGTCGTCTTACGCTTAAAGAAATGGGCCACTGGAAAAATCAAACACAAACTAACAATGAGGCCAAAAATAAAAAATTGTCCACTCGCCAAAGATACAAAGTGCCCCCATTGCCAAAGGGAGAGACTTTGAGCAACAGTTAGGTAACGTAGCGAAACACCAAACAAGGTAATCGCCAAACAAATAGAGAACCAAATACAAAAACGTAAGGGATTTTTCATTTTTTCACACAAATAAAAGGCCAAGTTAGAGCATGCTCGAACTTGGCCGTTTTTTAAAGCTGTCAGCGAGTATTACTCATCCTTATTATCTTCATATTCTTCAATATGAATCAAGGCATTGGCAATAATAGCCGTTAAACCACCCGTTGTAATGCCTGAAGAGAAAATACTACGCAAAGTTTCAGGGAATTGCGTCAAGATTTCTGGAACCATTTCAACGCTTAAGCCTAAAGAGAAGCTTAAGGCAATCACCAAAATGGACTTACGGTCAATACGTTGGCTAGCGATAATACGAAGACCAGCTGCAGCTACCGTACCAAACATCAATAAAGTAGCGCCCCCTAAGACAGGATCCGGCATCAAACTAAACACTAAACCAATGGCTGGGAATAAACCCAACAAGACTAAGAAGCCTGCGATAAAGTAACCTACATAGCGACTGGCCACACCCGTTAACTGAATCATCCCGTTATTTTGAGCAAAAATAGAGTTCGGGAAAGAATTCAACATACCAGCAATCATGGAATTAAAGCCATCGGCCAAAATACCACCTTGGGCACGCTTCATGAACTTTTCACCACGCACGGGTTGACCAGAAATCATGGAGTTAGCCGTCACGTCACCATAAGCTTCAATGGCGGTAATCATATAAACCAAACCTAAGCCAATAATGGCACCCCAATCAAAAGAAATTCCATACTTAAATGGGACTGGAACATTAAAGCCACCATAACTTTTAACAGCTGAAAAGTCCACCATGCCAACATACCAAGCAACGGCGTAACCGATCGCCAACCCCAAAACAATAGAACTCATGCGAAGGTAGCGATTGGAGCTACGATTAAAGGCAATAATGGAACACAGCACAAGAGCTGCAATCCCAAGATTTTGGAAACTACCGAATGTACCGTTGGCCTTAGCGGCAAAGCCACCACCACAAGCAATGATGCCAACCTTAATCAAGCTCATACCGATTAAAGTGACAACAATGCCAGAGATTAAAGGTGTAATGATGCGACGAGTGTACTTCAAAATACGGCTAACAAACATTTCCACCGTAGAAGCAGCAATCGTTGCACCAAAAACGCTTGCCAAACCTCCCGTCATACCAGCAGAAATGATCGGACCAATGAAAGAGAAGCTCGTACCTTGAATGCAAAGCAATCCACAACCGATAGGACCCACTGTACGGCATTGGATAAATGTCGCAATACCGGAGACCATTAAAGACATAGAAACTAAATAACTCGTAGTTTCCAAATCAAGTCCCATTGCACCGGCAATAATCAAAGGGGGCGTCACGATGGCGACAAAAATAGCCAACATATGTTGTAAGGCCGCAAAAATCGTATCCTTTAATGGCGGACGATCTTCCAAACCATAAATCAATTCAGAAGAAGGTTTTGCGACTTCGGTCGCTTTTTGCAAATCTAACTCAGCCACGCTGCTTTTCCTTAACGCAAGGTAATTTTACGATCATCGAGACTATCGATAATTGCCAACGATTCCACATGGACGCCTAAATCACGCAACTCATTGCCACCGGCTTGAAACCCCTTTTCAATCAAAAAGCCCATACCAACGAGTTCTGCACCAGCTTGGTTAACCAAGTCAATGATGCCCTTGGCTGCGTTACCATTGGCTAAGAAGTCATCGATAAAGAGCACCTTATCGCCTTCTTTCAGGTAATCCTTGCTGACACAAACATCATACGTACGATTCTTGGTAAAGGAATAAACCTTTGTTGCCAACATATTTTCCATCGTGCTTGGGACTTTTTTCTTCGCAAACACAACGGGCAACTCCAACAAATAACCCACCATAATCGCCGGCGCGATACCACTGGCCTCAATCGTCAAAATCTTATTGATTTCCGTACCAGCAAATCGACGAACAAACTCCACTGCCATGGATTTCATCAAAATAGGGTCCATTTGATGGTTAATGAAGTTATCAACCTTGAGAATACCGCCGTCAAAGCATTTGCCGTCTTTGAGGATTCGCTCTTTGAGTGCTTTCATAATGTGCCTTCAGAATCGAAGAAAAAAGAAGATGCGAAATTATATAGTAGAAAACAAAAAAGCAACCGAAAGGTTGCTTCTAAGTGATGGCGTCCCCACGGGGATTCGAACCCCGGTACCGACCGTGAAAGGGTCGTGTCCTAGGCCTCTAGACGATGGGGACCTAAAACATTTTCTTTTGGTGGAGGTAAGCGGATTCGAACCGCTGACCCCTTGCATGCCATGCAAGTGCTCTACCAACTGAGCTATACCCCCAAAAGAGAAAACGAAGTTTATAGGATTTTTTTTCGCTTTGCAAGTGTTTTTGCAAAAATTTTTTAATATTTTTTCCGCTTTTTCGCTTTCTCTTTATGAATCAATGCATTAGAACTTAATGCGTTCAGCTACAGGCTTACCAGGATCAACCACTAAGGCATCAATACCCATGGAACGAACATGATCTGCACCTTGTTCCGTACAAATGACCGTACCACCACAGCCTTGAACTTGACCGCCCTTAAGAACAGTCTTACCCTTCACAAAGCTAGCAACGGCCTTTTGTGCATTCATATCAAAAATAGTGATATCAGCATCAGCGCCAACGCTCAAGTGACCCTTATTATCTAAGCGCAACATACGAGCGGGGTTCAAACTGGTCTTAGCGACAAATTCCGGCAAGGTCAAAACGTCTAAACGAACCAAAGATAAGCCTTGTTCCAAAATAACGTTGCGTGGGATGCAACCACCGTCAGTGGAGATAGCATCAACAACGAAGCTACCATCTGCACGCTTCGCTTGGGACAACATAATACGGGGCAACGGCGGATTGACATTGAAAGAACCGCCAACGTCCGTATTGCAGCTCTTCCAAAGAGCAAGACCTTCTTCACCCGTAACAAGATCAGAGTAACCACCCGCATCATAGACAGCCCAAACGCGCTTGGCCTTAAATGCCCCTTCGATACCTTCCTTATCCGGCGTGAAGCCGAAACGCTTCAAGCAGTTACCCGTCACCTTCGATTGAACTTCGCCATTTTCAAAGCACGTCAAGCGAGTACCATTACGCGGAGAAATGTAGCTTTCGCAGTGAATATGGTCATTAGCTAACAACAAATCGATGGCTTCGCGCGTTTCATCCAATTCAGAACGAATAGCGCCACGGCAATAGGCATTGATATGAGCCAAGTGCAAGAAATTACCCTTACTCATTTCAACGGCTTCGCGCATACCTTCAATGTTCGAACCATGCTCACTCGTACCAGCATGCCAAGCAATATAAGCACCATGCTCAAGAGCCGTCTTAATTAAAAGAGAAGAGACTTGGGGTTTGAGAGGATAGTGACCACCTAAGAGTTTGACCCCCAAAGCACCCATCTTCATCGATTCTGAAATCAAAGCATCCATTTCTGCTTTGCTCGGTTCATTGGTCTTGAAGGTGAAGGGAGGAGAGGCATATTGCAAAATAGCCATGTTGATACCACTGCCATGTTGCGGAATGTTCTTCAAAACATTGTCCAAAGGACCTGCCATATCCAAGCACGTCGTGACACCGGCCATTGCCAACATCTTATAGCCGTATACAGAACCCCACATTTCCCCCAAGTGAACGTGACTGTCGATGATACCCGGTTGTAATACATAACCCGTGTAGTCTTCCACAACACGAGCCTTACCGCCAGGCAAATCAACACCGACTTCAGCAATCACACCATTTTCAATAGCAACGTCGCGAATTCCATCGATGTTGTTGAGCGGGTCAACAACTCGAGCACCCTTTAACAATAAGTCCCACATACTGATTCTCCTTGAGGGGAACATTAATATTCTCGTCAATTACACTGTAACCAACGACCTTAAGAGTCTATTCTAGACCACCAGAATACCAAATTCGGCATATATCGTCATTAACACTAATATGCCTGCCTTATCTTCGCGATTTTAGTGTTGAAATTACATCGCCTCATTACTGCAGAAAACCATTAATACTTTTTTGCGAAAAATCGAGACAAAAAATTGCCCTATTGCTTTGAATTTTTGGCATACTTTGTGCATCAAGAATTCAAGCTCCTATGCCTCCATCAGATCCTTTGAGGCACATAACCAGTGAGGTACTAACACCCACTGAAGAGGGAGTTTGACTCACCGCTTTTGTATTTGTTTTTTTGTTATTTAACTTTTGGAGATTTCCCATGAAATCGGATATCGAAATTGCTCAAGAAGCGCAATTGGTTCGTATCGATGATCTTGCACATTCCGCAGGCTTATCGGATGCTGAATTTGAACCCTATGGTCGTGACAAGGCCAAAGTGCAACTTGATCCCTCTCGCAAACCCCACGGTAAACTTATTTTAGTGACGGCCACCTCTGGTATGCCCGCTGGCTCCGGTAAGACCACAACTTCTATTGCTTTAACGCAAGGCTTAAAGAAGTTGGGCGAAAAGGCTGTTGTCGCTTTGCGCGAGCCTTCCCTTGGCCCATGCTTCGGCATGAAGGGCGGCGCCGCTGGTGGTGGCTACTCTCAAGTTTTACCGATGGAAGCTATTAACTTGCATTTCACGGGCGACTTCCACGCAATCACTGCTGCTAACAACCTTTTAGCAGCCATGATTGACAATGCTCGTCATTGGGGTCAAGTGGATCTTAAAACGGTCATCTGGCGTCGCGTTGTGGACGTTAACGACCGTATGCTTCGTAATATGGTCAGTGGCTTGGGTGGCCCCGCCAATGGCATTCCCACCGAAACGGGCTTTGACATTACGGTTGCTAGCGAATTAATGGCTGTCCTTTGCTTGGCTACGGACTTGGACGATTTGCGCGCTCGTTTGGATCGTTTAGTTGTCGGCATTAAGCGTGATGGCTCTGCTTATACCTGTAAGGAATTGGGGGCTACGGGCTCTTTGATGGCGCTTTTATTAGATGCTATGAAGCCTAACCTTGTTCAAACCCTTGAAGGTAACTTGGCTTTTGTCCATGGTGGCCCATTTGCCAATATTGCCCACGGTTGTAACTCTGTCATGGCCACAAAGGCTGCTCTCACCTTAGGTGATTGGGCCATTACCGAAGCTGGTTTCGGTAGTGACTTGGGTGCCGAAAAGTTCATGAACATCAAGTGCCGCATGGCAGGCTTAACGCCGTCAGCCATTGTCTTGGTTACTTCTACAAAGGCTTTGAAGTGGCACGGCAATGTCCCGTTGCCTGAAATCGGTAAGCCTAACGTTGAAGCTTTGCGTGCTGGTCTTTGCAACCTTGATGCCCATATTGACAACTTGAAGCACTTCGGACCCAACATTGTGGTGAGCTTAAACCACTTTGCTAGCGACTTGGATGAAGAAATCGACATCATTGCTAAACATTGTGAAGAAAAGGGTGTCCGCTTTGCTATCTGTGATGGCTTTGCTAAGGGCGGTGAAGGTGCCATTGAATTGGCTCGCGCCGTTATGGCCGCTGCCGAAGGTGAAGTCAAGCCCTTGAACTACAGCTACGAAGCCGATGACGACATCTTAACGAAGCTCGAAAAATTGACAGTCAATGTCTATGGTGGCAAGGGTATCGAGTTGTCCGCTGCCGCAAAGAAAGACTTAAAGCAAATTCAAGAATTGGGCTTTGACAAGTTACCGGTTTGTGTTGCCAAGACGCCGTACTCTTTGTCTCACGAGTCCAACTGGTTGGGTGCTCCGAAGGGCTTTACCTTACCAGTACAACGCTTGATTTTGAACGCAGGCGCTGGCTTTGTTGTTGCTACGACAGGCTCCATCATGCGCATGCCTGGCTTACCTCGCCAACCGGCTGCATTGCACATTGACGTTGTCAACGGCAAGATTGTTGGCTTGTCCTAATCAATAAACTAGAACACAAAACTCAGTGTTCTATCCGGAAAAGAGCAGTTATTCAGACTGCTCTTTTCTTTTTGTTACAATAGCAAACTCAATGATTTTTTAATCACTCTTTTAGTAAGCGTGCCAATGTTTCACAGTCTTTTTGTTCGTGAAGGCAAAATGCCAAAAGCATTGACCTTTCCCTACCATTATGAGCCTCATCCCTGGGTGAGAAAAGCGGCTTATTGCATTCGCACGCATCTAGAAAATAACGCTCAAGGTCAGCCAGGTCGACTTGTTGCTGTTTTAATCGTCCAAAGAAAAAATGGACAACTGGGTTTTTATGCTGGTTGTGACCAATTTGATACGGATGATGCTTTTTTTGTTAAAAGCTTTTGGCAACAATTACCCCCGGCTCATTTTCCTAAAATCAAAACAGATTATTTAGAAAAGGCTTTAGAGCAAAGAGCGAAAGCCGAAGAAGCTTATATTCAATTTCGAGCCGCTGCCAGAGAACGTAAAACTAAACGACGTTTTGCCCGAATGGAGGCTAACGTTGACACTGACGCTTTAGCACTTGAGAGCCAGCGCGACTCTCGCGAGTTAGATCGTCTAAAAGCAGTTTTGTCTCAGGCTATTCATGAGGAAGAAAAGTCTCACGCTCGTATTCAAGCAGAGACTCAAAAAGCATTGCTTGCCGACTGGCAGCATCGCTTAGGGAGTATTCGTCTCTCTAATGTACTAAATCAAAACCAAACACTCTTTCACTTACTTTCCGACTATATCGAAAAAGAAGAGTGGCTTAAGGCCTTATTACGCTCAAGCCTTCCGGCGCTCATTCACCAAGCAAGAACACATCACGAAAAAATTGTTGCCTTTGGTTCTTTCTGGTGGGGTCGTTTGCCCTCTCACGATGTGCGTCAGGATGGTGTTTTTTATAGTTTTGCTAAAGAACGCCACGCACCTCTTTTAGATTTTCAATTAAAAGGAATGACACTAGAACCCAACCAATTGGCAATTGATCATTTCAAGGATTGGGTTCCTGAAATTATTTATGAAGACAGTGACCTTGTTGCTGTCAATAAGCCAGCAGGTCTTTTATCAGTTCCAGGAAAGCATGCCGTACGTAATGTCTACGATACGATTTTAGCCATGTATCCTAATGCGACCGGTCCCATGCTTTTGCATCGTTTGGATATGGCAACCTCTGGTGTACTGATTTTTGCAAAAACAAAATTTGCTCATCAACAATTACAAAATGCTTTTGCACACGGTCAAATTCAAAAGCGTTATGTTGCGCTATTAGAAAAGTGCCCAGAAGAAGCCTACGGCGAAATTAATCTTCCCTTGTGTCTTAATCCTTTAGAGCGTCCGCGACAAATGGTAAGCCGTGCCTATGGTAAGGCTGCTGTTACTCAATATGAAGTGCTCGGGCAAGAAGGAGCGTACACACGTATTGCTTTTTATCCGAAAACAGGCCGTACCCATCAATTGCGTTTACATGCAGCGCATCGTCGTGGTCTTAACTCTCCTATTGTCGGTGATGACCTTTACGGACATCCTGCTGATCGACTTTATTTACATGCTCACTCTTTAACGTTCACACACCCAAGAACAAAAGAAGTGATCACTATTGATGCAAAAACACCATTTTAGGTTATCGAATCTAAGGACAATCCTCAAGGCAAACTCATGCCTCGCAGCATAAGATATTCCCATCGATTGGGAATATCTCTATGGAACTCTTTTTCTATCATCTAGAAGTTTGTCTACCACTTTTTCTTTTGGTCTTTCTTGGTTGGGGACTGATTAAGTGTAAAGCCTTTAATAATCAGACAAGTCTAAGTTTGGGAAGTTTTACTTTTCGGCTTTTGATGCCAGTTATGCTCTTTGACTTGATGAGTGACTTATCTTCTCTTCCACCCATTGACTACCGAGCTATTGGTGTTTTTGCTATTTCTTGCGTGATTGTGTTTTTCTTAGGGCGTTTTTTAGGACAAAGCTTTGGTCTAGACAACACTGGAAAAACCGTGTTTGGAATGGCGGCCATTTTTGGAAATAATGTTCAATTAGGTGTTCCCATTGTTCAAGTGAGTCTGGGAGAAGCGGCGATTCCAACACTCAGCCTCATTGTCATTTTCAGCGTCATTACCATGTGGACGGCAGCCATCGCCTTTGTTGAGTTTGGCAAGCCTGAAAGCACAAAAGATCTTAAGAAAGTAGCACTATCCTTGCTTCGAGTTTTTAAAAATCCAATCGTATTTGCCATCCTTTTAGGCAGTGCATTTAGTTTTACTGGTTTAAAACTTCCTCATTTCCTCGACCAATCCATTGGACTCATTTCCACTGCAACAACCCCAATCGCTTTGATTGTTGTTGGGATGGGGTTGGCTCAACATCAGTTCACAGCAGGTCTTCCAAAAGGCTTAAGTATTACAGTACTTAAAATAATTGTTCAACCACTATTAGTTTTTGGCTTAGCCAAACTTTTTGGTCTTCCCACACTGGAAACCTATGCCGTGACTTTGACAGCGGCTTTACCTGTGGCCATTAATATCTACTTGATGGCAACTGACTTTAGAAGTGAAGAAGGTGCTGCCAGTAACGCTATCTTTGTTTCCACATTGCTGTCGGCTATGGCCATTCCCATTACTTTAACTTTAATGGGCGTTAATTAACCTTGTTAACGATAGGCACGCATTCTTTGCGTACCTATCGTTTGATTCACTATCGACGAACGTTCGTATCACTCATATCGACAACAATAGCTTCATAGCCATTATCATTGACCACCTTTTTCCCCTTCTCACTCGTGATAACCTTCATCGATTGACCATAAAGCACGCCGTTTTTCATATTAACGCACCCATTGACAATCGTTTCTACTGCGACAGCTCTGTCATAATCAATAATCGTAATATCGGCGCAAGCTCCTTCAGAGAAATGACCACGATCGCCTAAGCGAAGATAGCGAGCACCTGCAATACTGGATTTTTGAACAAACTCTGACAAAGTTAATGCGCCAAATTTCACTAAGTTAATCCCCATTGGAACAATCACATTGCGAGGCACACAACCACCGTCCGTTGACATGGAGTCAATCACAAATGATCCGTCGTCACGCTTGGCTTGTTGAAGCATTAAACGAGACACCGGAGGGTTGACCGTAAAGCTACCCATGCCTTTAAAGCCATTAGCTTCCCACTGAGCAATCCCCTCATCACCTCCCAAAAGTTCCGTCACCAGTTTCCCGTCACGCATAATAAAAAGAATTCCTTGCTTAAAAGCCGCGCGGATACCTTCTTTAGTGACAGGTAACTTGAAAATTTCTAAGCAACAACGTGTCACATGATCTGGCAACGTACCGTCCTCTAGCACATCAATCACCGTACCATTTAAGGGACTCATGTAAGCATCTGACCAAACATTGGGATTTTGCTTAAGCATCTCAATGGCTTCTTGAGATTCGATTTCCGGAGCGCGAATGTGTCCGCGACAATAGGAATTGACGTGAGCCAAATGCAACGGCAAACCGTCAGCTGTTTCAATGGCTTCTTTCATCCCACCAATATTGGAGCTTGAAGTCATGGAACCAGCATGCCAAGCAACAAAGTTATGCTTTTCGTAAGACAGCTCTATCGCATCCCTGCAGACTTCAACAGGTAACGGCCAATGGCCCCCAATTAATTTGATCCCTAAAGCACCATTCGTTGTGGATCGCTCAATAAAGTCTGCCACCTGAGAGCGAGCGGGGCTTTTTGTCCCGCATTCTTTCATCGGATCAAAACCTTCCATAATGGCAACATTCATGCCCGCACCTTCGGTTCGTGCGTACTTATAAAGGTCCAAATAAGGTCCTGCCATATCAATGCAAGATGTCACACCGGAAAGAGCGGCCATACGGTAACCATTGGAGCCACCAAATACACTACCTAAATGTAAGTGACCATCAATGACACCAGGAACAACCAAGAGTCCCGCACAGTCCTCGACCGCTTTAGTTAAACCTTGAAGATTTTCTCCAACAGCAGCGATTTTCCCATTTTCAATGGCGACATCCATAATGCCATTACGGTCATTAGTCGGGTCAACAACATGACCATTTTTTAAGAGTAGGTCCCACATTTCATAAACTCCTACAAAGAAATAGATTACGGTTCGCAACCGTTAGAAAATGACATAAGTTACTGCGAGCACGGCCAAGCAAGCCGGAGCGGTTCTCTTAACGATTTCAACAGGATTAACACCCGCAATACCTGCAGCAATAATCAAACCACCACACAAGGGAGAACTCGTCCGTCCTAAGGCACCGGCCATCACAGCCAAATACCCCAAATCGGGAATTGTCGTTCCAAATTGTGCAGCATGAGGCGTCACTGCTTCATTAAAGGCGAAAGCAGCCGCATCACCAGAGCCCGTCATAAGTCCCATCACATAGGGACCAACACTGCCTCCGATCTTTGCCCATTCATTTGAGTTTCTTAAGAAGTCGACCAAAAGATCAATCACGCCAGCCGCTTTTAAACCTGCTGCAAACACGCCGGCAGCAATAATGATCCCCAAAATATTGGCGTAAGCCTTTCCCATACCATCAAAGAATTTGCGAGTCACATCCGCTGGATTACTACGCGTAATGGTTAATGCATAAGCAGCACCAATTAGCATAGCCGTAGCCACAGAAATTTTAAGATCCGTATAAAGAGTGCAATAGAGCAAAATCGCAACGGGAATTAGAGGGGCTACAGCGTAGAAAATATTGACCTTTTCCGGTAATGCATTGTCTTTGTTTTGCTCAACGGTCAACTCTCCAAAACCGTCTTTTCGGAAATCCTTGTAAATAAGGCAAACTGCTGTTAAACCAATAACGAGACCTGAGAAAATAATGAAGATTTTGTCACTCATTAAAATGATGAGATCCATCACTTCCATATCTGCCAACTTCGCCACGAAAACATTATGAGCAATACCTGGGTTATAGTAGGCAGGGAAAACTGAGGCCACAATGGAACCCGCAGCAATAGCAGGATGGAAACCGGCTCTCACCAAAATCGGAATCAGTGTTGGCCCGATAGCCGCACAAATCCCAGCAGTTGATGTAATCGCTACGGAACAAACTGCCGTGATGCACATCCCAACTGGTAACAAGAAAATACCCAACTTACCAACTGGTTTTAAGAGCAAAGCAACCAAATGAACATCGCACTTTGTCAAAGCGATCACCGAAGCAAAACCCATGGCAGAACAAATCGCGATAATTAATGACGATTTTGTCATGGAAGCATCAAACTGATGAAATGCCATCATTGGATCTAAAGAAATACATGCCATCAAAAAACCGGCCGTAATTAAAACCAATCGTGTTTCATAACGTTTGATCAGCGCATAAATCGTCCCTATGACGATAATTAGGCTAGCAAAAAGCGATAAAGTCATGTCTGATCTCCATGCAATTAAATCTCTTCTATTCTTCTCTTTTACTAACCGACCCTCAATTAGAATTAACCCTTTGTATTTAAAGGATATATTTTCATTTACCTTAAAGGTTTTCCCTTAAATCTTTTGTCGTTAAGGTAAATACCAAATAAAAAAGCCAAACGTCTTAAGTCAACGTTTGGCTCTTTTATTTAAGATTAAAAATCTAGGCTAAGCTCTGTAACTGCACAAGTTTTGCGTACCTACCATTGAGACTCATCAAGCTTTGATGGGTACCTTGCTCAACGATTCTTCCGTTTTCCATCACAATGATTTGATCGGCATTTTCAATCGTTGATAAGCGATGGGCGACCGTAATGGTTGTACGTCCCTTCGTAACAGTTTCAAGCGCAAGCTTAATCTTATGCTCACTTTCGCTATCGAGCGCACTGGTTGCCTCATCAAAAATTAAAATTCGAGCATCCTTCAAGAAGGCTCTTGCAATAGACAAACGTTGCTTTTGACCACCAGAGAGTTTGCCACCAAACTCACCAACCGGAGTATCTAATCCCTCGGGCAGTTGACGCACAAAATCCCCCAATGCTGCAGCGTCCAAGGCAGCATAAATCTGCTCATCGGTCACAGCCTTTAATCCATAAGCTAAATTAGCCCGAATCGTATCATCAAACAAAACAATATCTTGGGTCACAAATGCAATATGTCGACGCAGACTTTCACGTGTTAACTGCGTGTAATCAATGTCGTCAACACAAATCTTTCCAGACGTCGGCTCCCAAAAACGTGGCAACATATTGATAATTGAGCTCTTTCCTGAACCCGACAAGCCAACCAATGCAACGTGTTCACCCGGTTTAATTGTCAAATTGAAATCTGATATGGCCTCTTTTGAAGCGCTAGGATAGGTTAGACCTACGTGATCAAAAGTGACTTTGCCTTTCATGTCGGAAAGTTCTTTTGTTCCCGTTTCTTCCTCGGGTTTAACATCCATCATTTCAAAGACGCTCGTCGCAGCAGCACTCATTGTTGCTAACGTGGCATTTAACCCCGATAGATGATTAAGTGGATCTCGCATCAAAAGCATTGCACTTAAGAACGTAATAAATTCACCCACTGTAATGAGCCCTTGTTGTGCCTCAAACATAGCAACGCTTACCACCACTGCCACACCTAACATGGAAATAACATGCGTCATTGGCGTTGACATGGCCTTTAACTTCACTAAGTGCACTTGCTCGGTACGAATCTTGCGGTTTACTTCATTGAATTTTGTTTCTTCAATCGCATAGGCATCATTAGCTTTCACCAATTTATTGGCTGTGTAGGCATCTTGGACAACACCAATGAGGCGCCCCCACGTTTTCTGGTTGGATGCCACCATTTTTTTTGATCGCTTCGAAATAAACTTCATTGCGCTCACAAGCAATGGTGCCATTAACAGCATCACAATTGACAATTGCCAGTTGTAATAAAAGAGAACCCCTAACAAGCCAACTATTTGCAACGAATCCTTCACAATCATGACACAAGACTTCGTGACAGCAGCCAAAGCCTGATTGCCTTCATTCATGAATTTTGTGCCGATCTGAGACGTCGTGTAGTGTTGGTAACTTGCAAATGGCCAACGAATGATTCGGTCAAACATTTCACCCCGAATCTTGATGAGAGCTTTTTGACTTGCTAAACCTAACCAGTAATCACCTAAATAATTACTTAAACCATAAATAACGGTAATACCAATTAAAGTCAGAGGCGCTGCCAAAATAATTCGAGGATCTTTTTCATAAAATCCTAAATCGGTCATTTTGCCCAACAACGTTGCAATTAACGATGAGGTAGCAGCATTCACGCCAAGCGCTATCGCGGCTAAAAATAAAAGACCAACATGAGGCGTCACATATTTATATAAACGCTTTAACTCTGGAGAAAACCATGAAACGCTTTTTTTAGACATTTTCCAACTCCATCTTTTCTAAAGAAGACAGAGACTGCAGTTTCACTAAACGAGCATAAATTCCGTTCTTCTCCATTAACATTTCATGATTACCAATTTCTTTAATCTCACCCTGATCCATCACCACGATACGATCCGAATTTTTAATTGTTGATAAACGATGAGCAACTGTAATGCAAGTCCGACCTTTCATAACCTCTTCTAAGGCATCTTGGAAATGCTTTTCACTTTCACTGTCTAAAGCACTCGTGGCTTCATCCAAAATTAGAATCGGCGCATCTTTCAAAAGGGCTCTAACGATGGCTAAGCGTTGCTTTTGTCCACCGGATAATTTGCCCCCAGCTTCTCCAACGACGGTGTCCAATCCCAAAGGTAATGAATTAATAAACTGTGTCAGAGAAACCGCCTCTAAAGCTTGATGGATTTTTTCCTCTGCAATATCACCTAACCCATAGGTTAAGTTATAGCGAATGCTCTCGTTAAACAGGAAGGTATGTTGAGAAACGACGGAGAATTGGCGACGAAGGGACTTCATATCAATTGATTTATAGCTCTTACCATCAAAAAGAATTTCTCCTTGAGTCGGTTCCCAATAGCGCAAAATAAGATTAATAAGAGAACTTTTCCCAGAACCGGACGCACCCACTAGCGCAACGTGCTCACCTTCTCCTACTACAAAACTGAAATGACGAACAGATGGTGTTTGGCTTCCTGAGTAAGTTAGTGACACATCCTTAAATTCAATTTTCCCCTTAACTTCTTCAAGAACAATATCACCCGTATTTTCTTCAGATTCAACATCCATCGCCGAAAAAATACCATTTGCAGCAACAGACATGGTTGCAATTGTTCCGTTGAGCTCTGCAAGGCTGCGCAAAGGGGGCAACAATAAGAGCATGGCAGCTAAGAACGTCACAAATTCACCAAAAGAAATATGACCATTTTGCGACTGATACAAAGCAACCGTTAAAACAACGGCAACTCCCATCATGGCTACAATTTGCGTTAACGGACTAGCAATCGATCCAATAGTGATACTTTTCATCACCAAACGTTTAATTCTTTCGTTTAGAGTTAAAAATTTGGCATGCTCTTGATCGTAGCTATTGTAGATTTTGATAAGACCTTGCGCACGATAAGACTCTTGAGCTGTATTCATTAAGTACGCAATCATTTCCTGATTATGCTTAATGACCTTTTTCAATCTCTTGGAAATCTGTTTCAAAATCAGATAAATAATAGGTCCCGTAACAAAAGTAATCAGCGATAACTGCCAGTTGTAATAAATCAAAAGACAAAGCAGAGCAATGACTTGCAAAAAATCACGGAAAAGACGAACCATGGCCTGAGCACTTTTGGTCAACATGCCATTGGCTTCATTTAGGAATCGAGCAGAAAAAACACCACTTGAAAAGTCTTGATACTTTGCAGACTTCCAACGAAGCATTTTAGAAAACATCTCTGAGCGAATTCGCTCTAAAGTCAATTGACTGGACTTCGATAACAAGTAGGCACTCGCATACATACAGCCTGCATGAAGTACTGCGATTAAAACTAAACCCAAGGGCGCCGCCCACAGCACCCACGCTTCGCGTTCATAAAAACCAAAGTCTGTGAGCTTACCTAAAAGGGTTGCAATTAAAGAAGAGGATGCTGCGGACACTGTCATACAAAGTAGTGCCAACATTAACTTACCTTTTTCTTTAAGAAAATAGGTTAAAAGACGGCGCAACTTAGCATCGACTTTCTTTTCAATCAGGCGAGTGAAGCAATTACTCATTCAATATTCAGCTTATAGTTCTTAAATAAAGCCTCATTTTAAAGGATTCTCACTATAAAAAGTGCTCACGATTAAAGTAGTACATTATTGATTTTTTGTCTTTTTCAGCTAAAACGAAGACTTTTCACTTTGGAAATAAAAAACAGCAAGATATTCTCCTGCTGTCTTTTATTTTCTTATTGTCAATTAAGAGCGAAACAATCGATGACCGATTTTAGAAAAGCTCTAACTTAACAATTAACGGTTGCTTTAAAAATCTCTTCCAATAGCGCTCATGACGCAAATGGGCAAAGAACTTGATATGTGTAGCAACCGGAATAAAGGAGGCTTCACCAATGTTGTCGCAAACCACCAAACGAGTTTTATCTTTGCTAATGCGTTGGCAAAGAATGTTATAGGGCTTAAGTGTCATCGTCACAATGTGATTGTCACGAAGATATTGCTTAAATTCGCGCAACATTTCACGCAACTCGTCTTTTTCCTCCTCGCTCAACTTTTTACCATCATAAGTTGCTTGCAATGTGCGAGAGGCTTGACCATCAAAGTCAATAATGCGATCGTAGATGTAGCCCGTACCACAGTCCGTTTCAACCGTACCGTAGTAGCATGGCAAACCGCTCCAATCCGCTAAATAGGTTTGCAGATGTTCGTAATAAGAAATTTCACGGACGATTTCCTTAGCCCCACCTTTACCAAAATTATGGACAACCTTAATACAACGATCCGGAAACTCTGGATGAGGATAGCAAGTACGATGAAGCCCTTTTCCTAAAGGCTCTACAGTTCCTTGAAGCTTTAACATAACTTAACTAATTAAAAAATAATGCAAATCTTACCAAAGAAAGCTCTCCGCTAATACAGTTTCACGGAGAGCTCTTGGATGATACGGCTAGGTGAAGTAGCCTCAAAGTAAAATCTTACGCGTAACGTTTGTTCGTACGACGTGCCGGACGCTCAATCGTCTTATCGGCCGTACGTTTTTTAACACGCTTTTTACTTTCGGCCAAACCTTCGTAGCCTTTATCAAAAATATCTTTACGAGAGGCAAACTTGCGTCCGCCCTTATTCGCGCCGATGCCAGCCTTTGCACGCAACCCACTACGGGTCTTCGTATCATCTGCCGCTTGCGTCTTTTCAATGCGACCATTACGAGTGAGGCGCTCTTGAACTTCAGGCACAACACCACCACGGGCTTTACCAGCCTTTAAGTCATTAATCCAGCCCTTAACCCACTCTTCAGACAATTCCATCTTAGCGCCACGGGGTAAGTCTTTTGGTAAAAGAACGGCACCAAAGCGAACTCGAATCAAACGCGATACCGTTAAGCCAACCGCTTCAAATGTACGACGCACTTCACGGTTGCGGCCTTCAGCCAACGTCACTCGATACCAGTGGTTAGATGACACGCCCCCAATGTCTTCTACGCGGGAAAATTGTGCAATACCATCATCAAGTTTGACACCCTTTAAGAGCTTTTCTTTGCTCTCTTCTGTCAACTCACCTTGTACACGCACTGCATACTCACGTTCAATACGATAGCGTGGGTGCATCAACATATTGGCAAATTCACCACTTGTCGTAAATAGCAACACACCTTCTGTATTAAAGTCCAAACGCCCCACCGCAATCCAACGAGCACCTTGCACTCTAGGGAGACGATCAAAGACACTCGCACGACCTTCAGGGTCGTCCATAGAAACGATTTCACCCGCTGGCTTGTGGTAGAGCAAAACACGAGGAGCATCGGCCTCTTGAGAGAAATTGCGCTTAACCAATCGACCCTTAACACGAATCATGTCATTGGCTCGCACGCGGTCGCCGACCTTTGCCACGTCACCATTAATCGTGACCACCCCAGTAGCAATTAAGGCTTCCATATCGCGACGAGAGCCTAAACCAGCATCAGCCAATACCTTTTGCAACTTCTCGGAATTTGTTGTATCGACCACGCGAGGCGTAGCTGCTTGCAATGCTTCTTGCGCTAAGGGCCTTACTTGACGCGTCGATTGGTTTTTCTTAGCAGGTGCTCGAAATGGCGTATTTTTTTGCGGACGTTGTCCAGCACGAGCGCCTTGCACTCGAGGCTTTCTACCCGTGGTTGTTCTCATCACTTTGTTCCTCTAAGGATAAGGACGGATTGTCTTCGTCCTTCTTTTGCAATTGTTCGTTTTCAATGGCCTTCATTAAAGGCAAGGCCATGTCTTCTAACTTGGAATGTTCAGCATCAATAGCTGCCAAATAATCCTCTACTGGAGCCGCTTCTAGAGCCAACTCTTCAGTTTGACCGTCAAAAAGTTCAAAATCTTCTTGCAGTGCTTCATCTCGTGGACCAATGGATGGCAGCTCTTGCAAACTATTGAGCCCAAGATCCAATAAAAATTGACGCGTTGTAGCAAATAACTCCGGATGCCCAACCGTCTCACGACGCCCAATCACTTCAATCCAATTTCGATCCATGAGCGTTTTAATGGCGTTCGCATTGACTGTCACGCCACGAATTCTTTCAATGTCACCTCGGGTGACCGGCTGTCGATACGCAATAACCGCTAAAGTTTCCATGACAGTTCGCGTATATTTCGGTGCCTCTTCTGGGTGAAGTTTTTCTAAAATGTCACGCATTTGCGCAACGGACTGAAAACGCCACAGACCTTCACCAACCTCTTTAAGTTCCAATGCCCTATCTTTCCACTCCTGTTGGAGTTCAATTAACATGGCATGTACTTCAATCCGACTGTAGCGCTTGTCTAAACACAAACGAAGGCTTTGAATTGACAAAGCCGTTTCGCTCGTCAACAAAGCCCCTTCCAATATGTGCTTAGGATTGTCCATTAGCGCCATTATTCAACGTCTCCATCGACATAAAACCAAAATCCGTTTTCACGCACAAAACGGCTCTTTTCTTCCTGTCGAAAGGCGCGCCCTTGCAATTTTCCACGCGCAACAAACGTTACCGTTGCTGCGTCACCGGCTTCTTCCCAATCCTTAATTTCAAGACCTAACCATTTAATCGGATCATCCAACTGGAGTTCTGCTGGACGAGTCGACGAATGCCAAGTCTTCAATAAGTATTGCGAGTCGCCTTTTACAAAAGCCGAATAACGACTTTTCATAAGAGCAAGAGCCGTTGGTGGCACCTCACCCTCATGAAACCGCCCGCAACAGTCCTCGTAGCTCAAAGAACTACCGCAAGGACATAATGCGGGCGCTTTCTTTTTTTTCATAACCGATTAAAAATCAGTCTTATTGACCATCGCGTTCGGCGCGAGCGTGACGGCGACGATCGATTTCGGTCAAATAACGCTTACGCAAACGAATGGTCTTCGGCGTCACCTCAACCAATTCGTCATCATTGATGAATTCAACGGCGCCTTCAAGCGTCAATTGAACCGGCGGCACTAAGCGGATAGCTTCGTCCGTACCAGAGGCACGAATGTTGGTTAATTGTTTACCACGGATCGGATTCACAACAATGTCATTATCACGAGCGTGGATACCAATGATCATACCTTCGTAGAGCTTGTCACCAGGCTTAACGAACATACGACCACGATCTTGCAACTTCCACAAAGCGTAGGCAACCGCATCACCGTCGTCTTGGCTAATCAAAACGCCATTGCGACGTTCACCGACATCACCTTCTTTGATCGGACCATAGTCATCAAAAACGTGACTCATGATACCCGTACCACGGCACATCGTCATGAATTCACTTTGGAAGCCAATCAAACCACGAGCCGGGATACGGTATTCCAAGCGAACACGACCCTTGCCGTCCGGTTGCATGTCTTGAAGGTCACCCTTACGACGACCCAATTCTTCCATCACGGCGCCTTGGTGGTCTTCTTCAACGTCAACGGTCAAAACTTCATACGGTTCCAACTTAACGCCATCGACTTCCTTCATCAAAACACGTGGGCGAGACACGGCTAATTCATAGCCTTCACGGCGCATATTTTCGATCAAAATCGTCAAGTGCAATTCACCACGACCGGCCACTTCAAAAACGGTTTCATCATCCGTTTCTTTCATGCGCATAGCAACGTTGGACTTTAATTCACGCTCTAAACGTTCGCGAATTTGACGAGACGTCACAAACTTGCCTTCACGACCAGCCAAGGGGCTCGTATTGACTTGGAAGTTCATGGACAAAGTCGGCTCATCAACCTTCAATAGCGGCAAACCTTCCGGTTGATTCACATCCGTAATGGTCGTACCGATAGACAATTCTTCGATACCGTTAACCAAAACAATGTCGCCGGCTTCAGCAGAATCCACTAACTTACGATCCAAACCTTGGAACATCAACAATTGGTTGACCTTAACCTTCTTGGGCGTATCGTCCGGACCGTTCATAATGCAAACTTCAGAGCCAGCATGGATGCGGCCGCGGTGCACACGACCAATACCGATCTTACCCACATAGCTAGAGTAGTCCAAAGAACAAATTTGCAATTGCAACGGAGCATTCGGATCATCGTCACGCACCGGCACCTTTTCGATAACCGTATCGAAAATAGCACGCATATTGCCGATCTTCTTCAACTCTTCAATATCTTCAGAGAAACCGGCCACACCTTCCAAAGCAGACGCATAGATCACAGGGAAGTCCAATTGTTCTTCCGTAGCGCCCAACTTATCGAAAAGGTCAAACGTTTGGTTTAAAACCCAATCCGGACGGGAGCCCGGGCGGTCAATCTTATTGATCACAACGATCGGCTTCAAACCTAAAGCCAAAGCCTTACGCGTCACAAAGCGCGTTTGTGGCATCGGGCCTTCAACAGCATCAACCAACAACAACACACCGTCGACCATGGACAACACACGTTCGACTTCGCCACCGAAGTCAGCGTGCCCCGGGGTATCGATGATGTTAATGTGCGTACCCTCGTATTCGACTGCGCAGTTCTTAGCCAAAATGGTGATACCGCGTTCGCGTTCCAAGTCACCACTGTCCATTACGCGTTCTGCCACTTCTTGGTTGGCACGGAAAGTGCCGGCAGCTCGCAAAAGTTTGTCAACCATCGTCGTCTTACCATGGTCAACGTGAGCAATAATCGCAATATTGCGAATCGCACGAGTACTAGTCATGTTTTGCCTCAATTTCTTTCTTATTGGCAATTAATCGTTCAGGTTCAAGCACACCGCGCTCATTAACGCGGGCCGTTCCCACCATTTGTTGATCCGCGCCATACACGCGGACACGGTCGCAAGCTGCCAGCCCCAACGGCAAGCGTTGGCCATGACAAAAACGAACCGTATCATTTTCATTTAAATGCACAGCAGGTAACGTTTGCATCAACGCATCTACTGGCTTTAGATAAGCCCCTAAAGACTCCGGTGCCGTTGCCTTTAATTGAGCAATCGTTACCGCACCTTCAATGGTCAAATCCCCAACACGAGTGCGTCGCAGACTGGCCAAGTGAGCCCCACAGCCTAAAGCCTTGCCAATGTCCTCGGCTAAAACTCGAATGTAGGTTCCTTTAGAGCACGTTACCTCAATCGTTAAAAGTTCATCCTCAAAAGAAATCACATTTAACGCTTCAATTCGTACCTGACGTGCTTCACGTTCAATTTCAACGCCTGCTCGAGCTAAGTCGTAAAGCGTCTTGCCATCTCGCTTAAGAGCGGAGTACATCGGAGGCACTTGCATAATGTCTCCACGGAACGTGTCAAGCACAGCGTTTAACGTTTCCGTTGTCACGCTCACCGGTTTTGTTTCAACGAATTCCCCCTCAAGGTCACCCGTTGTGGTCGTCACACCTAACTTCACACCAGCAATATAGGTTTTGTCAGCATGAAGTAAATCCGCAGAATACTTCGTTGCCTCACCAAATGTCACTGGTAACAAGCCACTTGCCAAAGGGTCAAGTGTTCCGGTATGCCCTGCTTTTTGGGCATTAAAAATGCGACGAGCCGTTTGTAATGCAGCGTTGGAGGACTCCCCATAAGCTTTATCTAAAAGAAGCACTCCATCAATGGCCTTGCCTTTACGTCGCATCACTCGCCTTTCGTGACTTTCATTGCCTTAGCAATGATTTGATCCATTTCAAAGCCACGAGCAACACTTTCGTCATGCTCGAAATGCAACGTCGGGACCGTATGAATTTGCAATAACTTAAATAAGTGATTGCGCAACATACCTGCCGCAGCATTTAAACCTTGACGAGCTTGCTCTGGTTCTGCACCAATAACGGTGAAATAAACCTTCGCATGAGCGTAGTCCGGCGTAATTTCACAACCCGTTAAGGTTACCAAGCCCACGCGAGGATCTCGGACTTCTTGCGGAATCAAGCGAGCGAGATCTCGTTGGATCTGATCAGCCACACGTTGAGCGCGACCGGGTTTTGCAGCTCTCATCAATTCATCCTTTCAAACAGAAGGTTCGCTACCCAAGCAACTCGCTTAGGTAGCAAACACACCATGATTACAACGTACGGGCAACTTCCGTAACTTCAAAGATTTCGAGTTGGTCGTTTTCCTTGATGTCGTCATAGCCCTTGAGTGACAAGCCGCATTCCATACCGGCCTTGACTTCACGCACGTCGTCCTTGAAGTGACGAAGGCTGGCCAATTCACCCGTCCAAATGACCACGCTGTCACGCAACAAGCGAGCAGAGGCAGAGCGCTTAACAACGCCTTCCAAGACCTTACAGCCAGCCACCATACCGACCTTCGGCACACGGATACATTGACGGATTTCCACCATACCCAACATCGTTTCGCGCTTTTCAGGCGTCAACATACCGCTCATAGCAGCCTTCACATCATCAACGGCATCGTAAATGATGTTGTAGTAACGAATATCCACGCCTTCAACTTCTGCTAACTTACGAGCAGGAGCGTCTGCACGCACGTTAAATCCGATGATGACTGCTTGGCTAGCCAATGCCAAGTTCACGTCGTTTTCAGTAATACCACCCACAGCTTGGTGAACCACTTGAACACGAACTTCTTCCGTCGACAACTTCGTTAATGCATGAACGATAGCTTCCGTAGAACCTTGAACGTCAGCCTTAACAATCAAAGCCAAGCTCTTCACATCGCCATTGGCGGCATCAGAGAAGAGGTTTTCAAGCTTAGCGGCTTGCTTCTTAGCCAACTTCACATCACGGTACTTACCTTGGCGGAACAAGGCAATTTCACGAGCCTTACGTTCATCGGGCAAGACCATGATTTCATCACCGGCATGCGGCACACCGGACAAACCTTGAATTTCCACCGGAATGGAAGGACCCGCTTCATTAACCGCCTTACCCAATTCATTGATCATGGCACGAACACGACCGAATTCAGCACCGGCCAAAACGATGTCACCACGGTGAAGCGTACCGGCTTGAACCAAAATAGAGGCCACAGGACCACGACCCTTATCCAAGCGAGATTCAACCACTAAACCGCGAGCTAAACCTTCACGAGGAGCCTTCAATTCAAGCATTTCAGCTTGCAAAAGGACGTTTTCTAACAATTCGTCCACGCCTTGGCCAGTCTTGGCTGACACCGGGATAAACGGAACATCACCACCCCAGTCTTCCGGCATCACGTCGTTTTGAACAAGTTCTTGCTTAACGCGTTCTGGGTTAGCTTCCGGTTTATCGATCTTATTGATGGCCACCACCATCGGCACGCCTGCGGCCTTCGAGTGAGCGATAGCTTCCTTGGTTTGCGGCATCACACCGTCATCGGCGGCCACCACCAAAATCACGATATCCGTGGCTTGAGCACCACGAGCACGCATGGCAGTAAAGGCTTCGTGCCCCGGCGTGTCCAAGAAGGTCACAATACCGCGCGGAGTCTTAACGTGATAAGCACCGATGTGTTGAGTAATACCACCGGCTTCGCCTTGAGCAACCTTGGCACGACGGATGTAGTCCAACAAACTCGTCTTACCGTGGTCAACGTGACCCATAATGGTCACCACCGGCGGACGCGGTAAAGCTTCTGCCGTGTTTTCTTGCATCATGTCGCCCAAAATGGCTTCAGGATCATCGGGCTTAGCTGCAATAGCTTTATGGCCCATTTCTTCAACAACCAACATGGCCGTATCTTGGTCCAACATTTGGTTGATGGTGCACATTTGGCCCATCTTCATCAAGCACTTGATGACTTCGGTTGCCTTAACAGCCATTTTGTGGGCCAAGTCAGCCACACTAACCGTTTCCGGAACGCTCACTTCACGAACCACGGGTTCTGTATTTTGAACCTGTTGTTGCTTATTTTGTTCATGGCGACGACCACCCTTTTTACGGTTACCGCCACGCCATTCTTCGCCTTGTTCGTCCATCACGCGAGCATTGCCACGATTGCCACGGTGCTTACTTTCTTCCCACTTACTGGAATTATTCGTGTGGTTGCCGCCTGCGTGCTTGCTACCACCCTTTTTCTTGCCACCATTGTCATCGTCACGATCTTGTTGCATCGTGTTCTTATTGCCCTTTTTCTTATCAGCCGGCTTTTTGCCGTCTTGCTTCTTGGGTTCGGGCTTTGCCTTTTGAACGCCCGTCTTGGGCTTACTCATCATTTCACGAATGGCACGAGCTTCTTCCTCTGCCTTACGCTTAGCTTCTTCGCGTCGCTTCATCTGTTCTGCCTCTGCCTTAGCTTGAGCTTCTTTTGCCTTACGAGCTTGTTCTGCCTTTTCTTGTGCCTTTTGTGCTTCTAGAGCCTTTGCCTTTTCTTCTTCAGCTTTTTTCTTAGCTAAAGCTTCAGCACGAGCGGCCTCTTCTGCGGCCTTAATGCGAGCCTCTTCCTCAGCCTTACGCTTGGCTTCTGCTTCTGCACGAGCTGCTTCTTCAGCCTTGCGCTTGGCTTCGGCTTCAGCTTGTATCTTGGCGCGAGCCTCTTCCATTGCACGAGCACGCTCTTGAGCAATAGCCTCTTCTCGAGCATTTGATGCAGCAGCCGAGTTTTTCACCAATACACGCTTACGACGCACTTCGACTTTTACCGTATGTTGACCATCGGCTTGCTTGACCGTCGTCGTTTCTTTACGAGTCAACGTGATCTTACGCGGCTTAGCTTGTCGATCGGTACGCAAAAAGTCAATCAAACGACGCTTATCACCGTCGGTAACTCCGTCGGTTTCGCTTGTTTTTTCGATACCAGCACTCTTGAGTTGCTCAAGCATCTCATGAGTGGTTAAATTCATTTCTTTGGCTAACTCTAATACTGTCGAACTTGCCATAATCCTTCCTTTCGTTCTCTGTTAAACGTCATGTTAAGTCGTTTACAAAGAGCGCTTAGTTATTAAACCAGTGAGCACGAGCTGCAACAATCAATTTGCTGGCACGATCAGCATCAATACCACTCATTTCCACCAGTTCGTCAACGGCTAATTCGGCGAGGTCATCACGCGTCTTAACACCGTGAGCCACGAGCACATTAACCAAATCATTATCCATGCCTTCCAAGTCAAGCAATTCCGGTTCGGCTTGACGCAAATTTTCTTCACGTTCCAAGTCTTGCATCAAGCACTTGTTACGGGCACGTTCGCGAAGTTCCTTAACCGTATCGGCGTCGAAAGCTTCAATTTCCAAAAGCTCAGCTTCTGGCACATAAGCGACTTCTTCAATAGAAGAGAAGCCGTTTTCAATCAAGATGTCTGCTACTTCAGCGTCAACATCTAACTTTTGCGTAAATTCTTCACGCATCTTGACCGTTTCTTCATCACGCTTAGCATTGGCTTCTTCGTTAGTCATGATGTCGATCTTCCAGCCCGTCAATTCGCTAGCTAAACGAACGTTTTGACCAGCTCGGCCAATTGCGATAGCTAAATTGTCTTCATCGACAACCACTTCCATTGTGTGCGTGTCTTCGAGCATCACCACACCGGTGACCTTAGCAGGCTCAAGAGCGCTCACAACAAACTGTGCCGGTTCATCGTCCCAGACAACGATGTCAACACGTTCACCGCCCAATTCGTTAGAAACAGCATTAACGCGCGTACCACGAACACCAATACAAGTACCAACCGGATCCAAACGAGCATCCTTAGCTTGCACAGCAATCTTTGCACGGCTACCAGGATCACGAGCTGCACTCTTGATCTCTAAAAGACCTTCTTCGATTTCAGGAACTTGAAGCGCAAACAATTCCTTAATGAATTCCGGGCACGTACGAGACAAGAACACTTGTTGACCCTTACTCGTGCGATCAACTCGGTTAACATAGGCACGAACACGGTCACCAGGACGCATCGTTTCCTTCGGTAACATTTCAGAGCGCGGCAAGCGAGCTTCAACCTTACCGATTTCAACAATGGCGTCGCCCTTATCCATGCGCTTGACAAGACCAGAGATGATCTTTTCATCACGAGCTAAGAATTCAACCAACATTTGTTCACGTTCTGCATCGCGCAAGCGTTGCAAAATCACTTGCTTAGCATCTTGAGCAAAGCGACGACCAGAACTATTGATGTTTTCAATTTCTTCGCGAATGTAATCGCCAACTTGCAATTCCGGGAATTCGTCATGAATGTCAGAGTACATTTCTTGACGATCAGGTTCTTGCAAACCATCTTCATCAGCAACAACAACCCAACGACGCCAGGCTTGGTAGTCACCCGTAGCACGGCTAACAGAAACCTCCACGTCAACATCTTGACCTTGGAAGTTAGCCTTCTTAATAGCACTGGCTAAAGCTGTTTCGAGCACACCGAAGACAACCTCACGAGGCACGTTCTTCTCTTGAGCCAACACTTCAACCATTTCAAGCATTTCGCGATTCATTTTTTACTTTCCTTTGAAGTTTAATTCTGCAACCAAGTGAGCTCGATCCACTTGATCGATCGTAAAACTCACGAGAACGGGTTCAATAGCTACTGCCTTCTTGCCATTTTTCTTCATAGCAATACGATCGCGAGCTGCTTGCGCCGGCGTCTTAGCAGGCTTTTCATCCGTAAATAAAAATTGGATCTTAGCCTCAATGCCTTCACCTTCCACACCTTGAATGCGACCGTCTAACTTACGGCGGCCAGCCTCAGGGAAGCCTTCGGCAATTAACGGAGCAAAAAGTTCAACGTGAACCAATGCACCGACAAAGCGCTTCCAATCAGCCAAACGCTTTAAAGGACGTTCAACACCTGGAGAGGAGACTTCGAGGCGTTCATAATTGACCTCTTCAACTGTGAAAAGGTGGGTCAATTGATTGCTGACACGCTCACAATCATCCACTCCAATGCCTTCTAAACTGTCCATTGTGACGCGGATCATGCCACGCGGCAAATGCTCCAAGTCGACGAACTCGTAGCCCATGCCGGTGACGGTTTGTTCAACCATCGAGACCAAATCAGTCGTAGATTCACTCATCTTTTGAATAACTCTTTGCTACTAAAATTTGCAATAAAAAAGGGCCATTTGGCCCATCAAACACCCTTCCAGACGCTTCACGTAGAGCCTACCAGAGGGCTTGTACGGTGAAAATTCCTTCTCCCCGTACCCGACAGAAGATAAAAACAACAAAGGCACTTTAAAAAGTGCCTTTATTATTGTTATCTTTTGCTAATTATACAGCTTCCTCGACAAAAATCAATCACTTAGAGCAATTTTAAATAAGAAGCACTCTAAAAATCGTAACGGATTCTTACTATTGTAGCGTAATCGATTATAGAGGCTGTTCGTTCTTAATGTGAATAAAAACAAAAAGCCGATCTCATCAGGATCGGCTCTCATCATCTGCATAAGTGGTGGGCATTTGTTAAAACTGCACCGCAACCGCTCTAAATATAGGATGTCTGGCGGAGAGAGAGGGATTCGAACCCTCGATACGGACGAGCCGTATACCGGATTTCGAGTCCGGCGCATTCGACCTCTCTGCCATCTCTCCGCAAGAATTCTGAATTATATCAAAAGAAAATGAAATTTCTCAATGGTTTGCCGAACCTCTTACTACGCATTGAGATGTCTAAGCCATGACAAATGAAGGGTTTATACCCATTTGCACGTAAATTATTTGAGATGGCTCAAATATAGAAGAGCTTTTCCTTTGTTAAAAAGAATATGGTGATATCTTTTTTATGTATGGATCCAATTCTTGAAGGAGTGATCATCATGAATCTCAAAGAAATTGTTGAACGTAACAAAAAAGCTCATCATCGTCTTGGTTTAATTACCAAGGAATTGTATGACACTCTCAGCGACGGACATCACAACAGCCTACGCGCTTCGCAAGTAACTGAAATGATGAACGCCTCCTTCGAAATGCTTAAAGAAAGTGACGTTTTACTTTCCTATGCAGACCAAGAGCTTTTGATCGTTATTGAAGACGACTTAACTGAAGAACCCGTAAAAGAGGCACCGAAGAAAGCCGCGAAAAAACCAGCAGCTAAAAAAGCAGCCCCAAAGAAAAAAGAAGCACTAGAAGAAGCCCCTGTTGAAGAAAAAGCTACGAAAAAAGTACCTGCTAAAAAAACAGCTACTAAAAAGACTGTAGCAAAGAAGGCAGAGCCCGTAGAAGATAATCAAGAAGTCGTCGCCGAAGAAAAGCCCTCTAAGAAAACGGTAGCAAAAAAGCCATCAGCAAAAAAAGTACCAGCTAAAAAGACCACAAAGAAATAGTGCAAAACGCTAATGTGAGCTAACGTTTAGTCCCCAATTAATGAAAAGCGTATTGGGGACTTTTCTTTTGTATGAACGTTAGATATAAAAAATGACCCCGCTTGATAATACAAACGAGGTCATTTTTCATATGGTAAAAGCCAAATTAGGCCTTGAAGTCACGCAAGGGTTGCGTTTCAGGACGCAATACTTCGAGACCTCCCATGTAGGGACGCAATACTTCAGGGACCGTAACAGAACCGTCAGCATTTTGATAGTTTTCTAACACGGCAACTAAGGCACGACCAACAGCTAAACCAGAACCGTTGAGGGTATGAACATATTGCGGCTTACCATCCTTGCCCTTAACACGTGTGCCCATACGACGAGCTTGGAAAGCTTCACAGTTAGAGCAGGAAGAAATTTCGCGGTACGTGTTTTGTGCAGGAAGCCAAACTTCCAAGTCATAGGTCTTGGCAGCACCAAAGCCCATGTCGCCCGTACAAAGAGTAATAACGCGATACGGTAAGCCTAACTTTTGCAAAATACGTTCGGCGTTATTAACCATTTCTTCAAGATGTTGATAGCTGTCTTCAGGGTTGACAATGCGGACCATTTCAACCTTGTCGAATTGATGTTGACGAATCATGCCACGAGTATCTCGGCCGTAAGAACCTGCTTCGGAACGGAAGCACGGCGTATGAGCAGTAATCTTGATCGGCAACTCGTCAGCGCGCAACAACTTACCGCTAACCATATTCGTCAAAGAAACTTCAGCCGTAGGAATCAAATAAAGGTTTTCACCCTCACCATCTTGACCACCCTTCTTAGCGGCAAATAAGTCTTCCTCAAACTTCGGTAATTGACCCGTACCACGCATCGTGTCAGCAGAGACGATGTAAGGCGTGTAGCATTCGCAATAACCATGTTCAGCAGTATGCGTATCCAACATAAATTGAGCTAAGGCACGGTGTAAGCGAGCAACTTGACCACGCATGAAGCAGAAACGAGAGCCAGATTCTTTAGCTGCAGTTTCAAAATCCATGCCTAAAGGCGTACCAACGTCAACATGGTCTTTGATTTCGAAATCAAAAACACGAGGCGTACCCCAACGACGGACTTCAGGATTATCTCGTTCGTCACGTCCAACCGGAACAGATTCGGAAGGCAAATTCGGAACACTCATCATGAGCTCTTCGAGATCATGACGAATATCAGCTAAACGGGCTTCTAATTGAGCGAGCTTTTCAGGAATTTGAGCTGCTTCAGCCATCAATTCTGAAGCGTCACCACCCGACTTCTTGATCGTGCCAATTTGCTTGGCCAAACTATTACGTAAGGCTTGCAAGGTTTCGGTTTGTTTTTGAACTTCTTTACGATCGTTTTCCAACGCATTGAATTCCTTAACAGGGAATGCAAAAGGACGCGTAGCTAGACGGGCGACTACATCATCGAGTTGCTTGCGTAATAAATTAATGTCGAGCATTTAATAATCCTTTATGAGAGCCATGAAACTAAGCTCTATTTAAAATCATAAGTATTAATTGTGTATCGTTTGAAACATTTATGCAAGAAAAATAGCTCTTTGAAAGAGGAAAAAATCTAAGTAACTCAAGGAAAATAACTAATTAAAGAACTATTTCTTCGAACGCTTTCGACCTTGGCCGTTTGCCCAAGCATGTCGATTTAATTCATCAAGCTTTGCGATTTTTTCGGCAATTTTAATTTCTAAACCTCTAGGACGAGGTTCATACCAACGCATATTTTCTAAACCTTCAGGCATATAGATTTCACCACTTGCAAAAGCATCTGGCTCATCATGAGCATAACGATACCCTTGCGAGTAACCAAGTTCTTTCATTAATTTAGTTGGTGCGTTGCGTAGATAAAAAGGCACTGGACGAGAAGAATCATGAGCAACAAAACTTCTGACAGCGTTATAGGCAATTTCAATGGAATTACTCTTGGGTGCTACCGCTAAATAAACAACAGCATTAGCAATTGCCAGTTCACCTTCTGGTGATCCTAGACGCTCATAAGCTTGTACGGCATTTATTGTGAGCTCTAAAGCACGAGGATCGGCTAAACCTACATCTTCCGTAGCCATGCGAATTAATCTTCTACAAAGATAAAGTGGATCACAACCACCTTCGAGCATACGAGCCATCCAATACAAAGCAGCATTAGGATCAGACCCACGAATTGACTTGTGCAACGCAGAGATTAAGTCGTAAAAGTTATCTCCCCCCTTATCGAAGCGTCTCAAAGATGTAGGTAAGCCTTTACGCAAATCATCGGCTTTGACAGAAGAAAGATGCTTATCCTGAGCAAGATGACAGGCAAGTTCAACTGCATTTAAGAAACGACGACCATCACCATCGGCCAAATTAACAAGAATGTCAAAAGCATCATCTTCGAATTTAAGCTCTGGCGCCTCAAGAGCGGTCGCACGTGTGAGCAGCTCTCTAAAATCACTAGGTTCAAGACTATTTAACACATAAACAGCGGAACGCGATAAAAGTGCACTATTAACTTCAAAGCTAGGGTTTTCTGTGGTAGCTCCAATAAAAACGAACAAGCCACTTTCTACGTGAGGCAAAAAGGCATCCTGCTGAGATTTTGAAAACCGGTGGACTTCATCGACAAAAACTAAAGTGGGTTCACCTGATATTTGCATGTGATGCTCAGCAGCCTCAACAGCTTCTCTAATGTCCTTGACACCACTTAGTACAGCTGAGATCGCAACAAAATTAAGATGAAAGGCCTTAGCCATTAAACGAGCTAAGGTTGTTTTGCCTACTCCGGGAGGGCCCCATAAGATCATCGAATGTGGTCTCCCCTCCTCAAAGGCTACACGGAGAGGCATTCCAGGACCTAAGAGGTGCTTTTGACCCACGACATCATCCAAAGTTTTAGGACGCAAACGCTCTGCTAAAGGCTGCAACTGAGTCTTCAGTTTTAAAGAAGGGCCTTTACTAGATTTAACCGTGGCCAACGGTGGGACGATGTCACCAAAAAGATCTTCACTGTTCATAGACAGTCATTTTACCTTAGCCAATAGCAAAAAAGCCTTGAAGGGTAACCTTCAAGGCTTTTTAAATGGGGAGCCAGACAATGTCCTACTTTCACTGGAAATACAACCA
>Red_p2__coassemble_301_pt1 | contig 35175 bp, 29 predicted proteins | sample Red_p2__metabat2_low_PE_016 | metagenome-assembled genome bin Red_p2 | reverse complement strand
CGTGGAAGTTCTTCGTGAAGTTGACGTTCATACCAACGCCCAACTCATACCAACCGCCGCCGAAGTCTTGATCGAAAGTACCAACATTCTTAGCAGAACGACCCGTGGTAGACGTTTCACCATCAAAGTCATAGAGGTAAGAAGCGCGTACAAACAAAGAGCCAACATTATCCGGGCAATTCAAGCCAGCTTGAACACCAACACGGGCAACATAAGAGTCGATCGAGTCTTGTTCAATCGTGACACCTTGGTTAGCTTCATAGCGTTCACCGGAAATATGAGAGGCCGTGAATGCCAATTGCGGTTCAACATAAGCTAAGGAGCCAACCGGGAAACGATGACCCGTTTCAACAGACATGGCAATACCGTGCGTGTTGAACTTACCAGCGAGTTTTGCATCAGCCGGACCAATGTCGAATTCATTAGTGAGCTTACCCCACTTAGCAGAGACATCAAGGTAAGAACCACCTTCATAGATCCAGGTGCTGTAAGCCGTCAAAGAGGCCATGTAGTTGTCGCCAGAACCGTTGATAAAGTCTGCATCCCCCTTGTTATAAGAGAAGGCACCACCAACAAAGTGCTTAGCAGCTTCAGAACCGATTTGCGTATCAGCACCAATTTGAATAGCGTTGTACTTATTGGAAACATGGTCAGCCTTAGACTTACCACCGTAAGTACGAGCCCAAAGGCCAACTGCGCCATCGTCGTTACGCAATTCACCCATGCGTTGAACCATGTCATCGGCTTCTGCACGCCATTGCATCATCGTCACAGCCGTGCTTTCGCCAATAGACACTAACTTGGCATTGGTCTTAGAAGCAGTTTGGACAAACTTGCCATCTGCGCCAACATAGCCGATTCGATCGTCAGCAATAAAGCCACCAGAGAACAAAACAGAGCCCTTACCTTCATAAGATTGATTCTTATTGAATTCTTCGATAACAGCGTTCATGCCCTTGGCGTCAACCAACTTCCCAGACACTTCGACATCAGCCTTAACATTGTCAGCCGTCTTGAACTTCGTACCTTCGAGACTATTAAACGTAGCGCTCACCTTGTCGGCAGCTGCATCGACCTTCACGTTAGCCTTTTCATTCAAGACAACATTGGTGTTACCAGAAGTATTAGCGATCGTAACTGTAGCCTTTTCAACAGCGAGAGCGGAGCCGGCTTCGGACTTGAGGTTGGCGATAGTACTTGCTTCCGTACCGTTAGCAATCGTCAATGTCACATCTTGAGCTAACACTACGCCTTGCTTGGCTGTCTCACGTGCTGCACCATCAAATTTAATGGTGTTAACTTTAGAGTCTTTATTAACAGTCCAAGAAGAGCTAGCATCTAGCATGACTTCAGTTTTTGAGTTTTCCGCAACAGAAACACCACCAATCCAAGAGGAACCATTGATCAAACTAACAATGTAATCCCCATGAACCTTATCTTTACTAACAGGACTTGAATAATCAGCTTGCGCAGTTGTGATGCTATCCAAAAGGTCGCCCACCCATACCGAATTCTGATCTAACTCGACCTTCGTTGAGCTACTTAAACTGTTTCTGTAAACCAAATCATGATACTTATCACCATAAATTTGGTATTCATTTACAACATTTCCAAATAAAACACTATTCTTTGTAAGATTAAGGGTATTCACTGATTTCAAATCTTCAACATCAGGAAGGGTATCTTCTTGTCCTTTCGTGACGCCACGAGATGCATTGCTAAAAAACACACCCTTCGACACCTTAAGTTTTGAGCTATCTAGGGTCAAATTAGCTTTATGGGTAGAGACTTCAAGACCACTATTTTCAACAAAATCAATAGCAGCCAGTTCATACCCATCTTTATTGGTAAGAGTTAAACTGACTAAACCATTATTGTCAGGATGTTTATTGCCTTTATAGTTATAAGTAAAAAGTTGGACCGTTTTTTTTGAAGATAGATTTAAAGCACCTTCAAATTCTTTATCGGTCGCATTCACATAACCGTCGCCAGAACTAATCCCCGATTCATTAATTGTTATTGCGAAAGTTGGCGCAGAAAAAAGACTAGCGATTAAGGCAGCCGTCAAAGTCATTTTGCTATTCATAATTGTTCTTTCATATGGAAGATTATTGTTCAGAAAAGCTGCTAGGAATAACAACCTTTCCTCATTTAGCTATTCATTCATCAATGCATTATGAATTAATGCACTACTACACTTGATAATGAACCGCAATTTCGAATATTACTGATAGAAAAGAGCAACCTTTTGCCAGTAAATTCTCTGTTACACAAAAAAAATGTAAATTTTTAATGGATAATACTTATAGCTTTTACTTGCCAAGTGTGAGCAATAAAATTCTTTTTAAAAATTCAATAGTTACCTCCGTGTTTTAACTGAAAGAAAATTCATTACAAATTCCAGTCAATTCTTTCTTTGTTGTTTTTTGACAACATTTTTTCATTACGCAATAAAACATCACTTTTGATGCAAATGATCTAAGGCTTCAAGCCATAGATAAGTGACTTCAGGCTTTTTAACTTCTAGCGGATTGGCGTAGTAAGGCAAACTAAATATCTGTTTTGTTATAGATCGATTCTCCTGTTGTAAAAATAAAAGTCCCCCCTCTACATCGCCTAATAAGGCAATAAAGTCAAAATCCAGTTTTTCGATAAAGGTGGGATCGTTTATTTCAACAAGACCTTCAATAAAACTTTGACCATCAGGGGCAACTGGGGAAATATTCAGATCTGTTAAAAGTGTTTTTGCCATTTCTGACTGATTGGAAAGTGCAAAACGGTAAAGATCAAATGTGATTGGATTTCGGATTGTTAAAATAAGGAGGGCTTTTTTAGGCACTGTTGACTGTATACGTTCTGCCAAACTTTCCAAACTTTTTTCATAATCGCGAATAACACGCTGTGCACGCTGAGGCTCATTAAATAAGTCCCCAGCTTCTTTAAGGGAATTGATGGGATCGCTTACCCTCAATACCCGGACCTCATAACCTAAGGCCTTAAGTTCCTCTGCCCTATGAGCTGGATTTAGTTCCTCTTTACCGTTATCCTCGAGCAAAATGTAGTCGATATCCCCATGGCTGATAGCGCATGTCAAAACCCGTAGGTCATTCATGAAGCACGCCGTGCATTCCAACAGCTTTTCTTGAGGATAGTATCGTTCCATATTGGGTAACTCACCTCCAATTAAAGCTTTAGCATAAATTCTCATAGCAGATAAAATCGAAACTGCTGTATCGCCTATGAAAACAGCATTTTCATATCGAGGAAAAGGGACGTATTGATTCAGCATTAGGAAAACTCCTTTGTCTTTAGGGTATAAACGCGATCAGCTAGTGCTAATAAAGCTTGTTGATGGGTAACAAGTACCAAAATTGTTTTTCGTAGATTTTGTTTCAGTTCATGCAAAAGACGAGTGGCAGTTGCATCATCTAAACCGGAGAAACTCTCATCCATCAACACCATAGAAGGTTGATTAATAAAGATTCGGCCTAGACAAACCCTTTGTTGTTCACCACCAGAAAGCGTTGAACTCCAGTCGCAAACTTCATCGAGGGATGAGATTAGATGTTCTAATGAAAGTGTTTTTAAAAGATCCGTCGCTTCTTTATCGTTTAAGGTTGAAGCAGATTGGGGGTAGGCTAAATTAGATCGCAAAGTTCCACTAAAAATATAGCTGCTCTTCGGTAACCACAAGGTGTTTTTGGGAGTTTTAACTTGTCCCTCAAAATCAGAATAAAAGCCCGACGCGACTTTTAATACCGTGCTCTTTCCAACACCAGAGGCCCCATTCAAGACAACCAACTCTCCTGGATAGGCTTCTAAATCAACACAAAGTCGACGTTGGCTCCTCAATGGACTCAAAATAGGTAAATTTAACAGTCCCTTAATCGTTACTTTAGATTCCAAACATGTCTGATTTTTTTGAAGTTGGCTTCGAATGTCATCGGACTTGACTAATCCTAGCTCTAATCGATTTAAGCGCTCATAAGTAGCGGCTAACTTTGCTAAATCATCATAAGCAAAAATAATCCAAGACAAGGATCGAGCCACATCTGCAAAGGCCCCTCTAATTTGCATCAGCCCCCCTAATTGAATTCCACCAGCAAGAAATGTCGGTAAAGAAAAAAAGATGGGGGCAAGATGCGTGACTTGACCTAAACCAACCGTAAAGAAATCCAAATCACGTTGTTTTTTCACTAGCTGAATAAGTTTGACCATTAAGTCATTAAATTTTGACGTCAAGTCCTCTACTTCCCGTGCTTCTCCATGAGCGCCAGCAATTGCACCGGCATGGCGTCGCTTTTCAATTAAACTTGCTCGCAGATCAGCCTCTTTATGTTGTACCTCAAAATTAAAACGTTTGAGACGATGCCCAATAAAATGAGTTATTACTGTAGAAATCACCGTATAGACCAAACACACCCAAAACATGTAGCCTGGAATTGTGATGTCAAAAACAGTGGCCGATCCTGATAAATTCCAGAGAATGATTGAAAAGCTACCGATTGTCAGTAGCGAGTCAAAGAAACTCAAAAACAAATTCATTGATAATGACACAAGTGCTTTAATGTCCTCTGTCATCCGCTGATCTGGATTATCTGGTTCTTCTCCAGATTCTTTAAGTAAGAAATGAGCCCCCTTCTCAGAGAGCCACAAATGGAAGAATTGTGTTGTGATATCACGTCTTACAGCAAGAATAAGACGATCTTTCAAATAGGAAGCACTAACCAACAAAACGATAATTGCTGATGCTAAACCTATGAAAAACATTAACTCTTTGTAGATTACCTCAGCATTAACACTCTGCAGTGCATCGTAAAAACGCCCATTCCAATCATTCAACGCAATGGCAAATTGGATATTTATCGTGTAGCTAAGCAGTAAAACAACAAATAGACACCAAAACCACCATCGCTCTAGGCTAATGAAATAGCGCCACAATACTCGAGGTAATCCTTTTTTGTAATTCATTCTTTTTTACTTACGATAATGATTCTCATTATATTAAATAGTTTCACATGGTTAAGTCAAACAATTCGCTCATCTTTGCACTTTTTATCCTTACTTCTCTTCCGACTTTATTTAGAATGGTTCTCACTTTCATTTATAAGGTTCATAAGATGAATACCTCTCTCAAACTATCTTTGCTCGCTTCTGCACTCTCTTCGTGCTTTATCTCTGTTGCGAACGCCAACAATGACGTATCTAAATCTGATGATGCGATCGATGGCGTCGTTGTTACAGCCACTCGCACAGAACAACGCATCAGTGACACCGCCTCTTCTGTTAGCCTGGTAACCCAACAGGAGTTGAGTCAAACCATGCCATTGACGATTGGTGAAGCAATCGAGTCCATTCCCAATGTCACGGTAACGGATGCGAATATGCCGATTTTCTCTAAGGTCTCGATTCGTGGTTCGGACTCTAATCAGATCACTTATTTAATTGATGGAGTACGACAAGACAACTACAGCATCAGTGGCAGCCGTCCAAATGGTTTTTTCATTGATCCAGAACTTGTTAAACAAGTTGAAGTTCGACGCGGTGGTGGTAGTTCCCTTTACGGCAATGGGGGTATTGGTGGCACAATCGCATTAACGACAAAATCCGCCGAGGACCTGTTAAAACCAGACGAACAATTTGGCGCCATTGCTAAAGTTGGTTACGATGACGCTTCTCGTGAATGGGCCAAAGGCGTTTATCTATTTGGCCGTATGGACTCTGGAGACTTATTACTTGGTTACTCACGTCGAGACGGAGAGGAGGCACGATCAAGTAAAACTGGCCGACGCAGTACGACGCCTTTAGAGACAGCTGGGGATGCTTTTATTGCCAAAAGCACTATTATGCTGAGTTCAGCATCAGCCCTATCTCTAACCTACAATTACGACAAATTTAATTATGATCGAGGTGCGTCTAACCCAAGCTTTGATCATTATGAAAATGAACAGCACCGTATTACCGGTAGTTGGGATTATTCGTCGGGCGACCTCGTCAACCTAAAGGCTAATCTTCAATATGTTCGTGGTGACAACGCCATGGAAAACGAACGCACTGGTTATAAGGATAAATTTGAAAGTATTAGTACCAATCTGCAAAATACCTCAGAATTTTCTTTTGGGATGGCTCATACACTCACCTATGGTTTTGATGCTTCTCGAACAAAGCAAAGTGCCGTCGACAACTTAGGCTTTTCCGACACTTCTCGACCTGATAGCCGAGGCATAGATGCTGGCGTATTTATTGAAGACAATATTGCACTCACCGACATAGTCACATTGTCACCTGTTCTTCGCTGGTCATATTATGATCGCAAGTCCAATGAGGGTCTTAAGTCTAAATCCGACTCCAAGCTTTCTCCTGGTGTCACTTTGTCTGTTGCTCCAACCGAAAACCTCAATATTTACGGCTCTGTCAATAGTGGGTATCGTCCCCCAATGCTTGACGAGATGTTCTTTGCAATGAGTTACCCCTCTACCGGTATAACCTCTGTTGTGATTGCAAACCCTGAAATTAAACCCGAAACTTCCCTAAATTATGAAATTGGGCTTAACTCACAACTGAGCCGGCTTTTCACTGAAAACGACCGATTGCAACTAAAAGGGGCCGTTTTCTATGACAAGGTCAAAGATTTAATTTCTGCCGACATGATCGACTTTGACCCAAGAACAATGACAATGTACTTCAAAACGGTTAACGTGGGCGAAGTTGTCAGAAAAGGTGCAGAAGTCTCTGCCGATTACTCAATTGGTAATGCTTCCTTGCATCTTGGTTGGGGTCTCGTTCACGCCATCGATAAAGAAACCAATGAACGCCTACCTGGCATCGTTCCTCAAACAGCGACCCTTCGCACCACATGGGCAGTACCTTCTAAAGACTTAAAGCTTTGGTACCGACTCAATTGGTACGATGGTGGCAAGAGTTCAGTGGATAACTACCAAACTCAAGAAGAAAACATCCATCTACCGTCTTATTGCACTCATGCACTAGGACTACAGTGGACACCCTCAGTCGCTAACTTTGCTGACTTTACAACAACTGTTGCCGTTGAAAACATCGCCAACAAGACCTACCAAGAACTTAATGGCTCGTATGGATATGGTCGTACTGTTCGTGTTAATGTGACTGCCCGTTTCTAGCTGTCTATCTGACATGACAAAGGCTCTCTAAGGTTTTTAGAGAGCCTTTGTTTTAATTATGAGGATCAATAAATAGAGTGCCTACTTAGCTTAAATCCTCAAACCAGTAGGGATTCGTCCATGCCTTTTTACCATCGCAATCACAAATAATAATTCTCATCCACGGACTATGAGTAAAATGTGAAAGGTCAATCGTTGCTTTAGTGATGCCTTCACCACAGGCATTAGCATTGAGGTACCCCTGACCATTGACCAAAATACGAGTAACGGCCGTTGTACGAATCGTTAATTGCTTTGTTTCTGGGTTCCAATCCAGGTCGTGAATTTCGGGCCCTTCCGAAGAATAGAATTGACCGTTTTTTAGAGCATTCAATAAATCATCCGCTTGACTGGATGCTGCTTTGACATTGACCCAAGCGAGAGCCAAATCAGGCATATGACCGTGACTATCATCGACGGCAGTCACCCAAATGCGACGTCCCTTATCAAGAAGACCGTCAACTAAGTAAGACCCATCTCCACGTTCGTGCATCACTTGGCAACCGGCATTAAACACTTCAACTGCGTGAGCGGTGTCAATACTTTGGGCGTCTTCAAGCGTTAATTGATACCAACCTGGGTGCACGATACTTAAAAATGCACCAGCTTCGACAGCTCGACGTGCAATTTCTTGCGTTGTCTCTCCATCTTTGGGCGGTTCAAAGTCCACTGGCAAACCATTCGCAGTCATGTGCCACGTCCATTCATTGGAGGTTTTTCCTACGTGCAATTCGGCCGATGGAATCACCGTTAAGCCTGACAAAGGCTTCTCCGGCACAGTAATCGGAAAGTGAAATTCCGACAAGAAGTGATCCGTGATGCAAACAAAGTCGTACCCATTAGCTGCATACATTTTTAGCAATCTCTCAGGTGTACGTTCTCCGTCAGAGGCTGTTGTATGCGAGTGCAAGCTACCACGGTAAAAAGGACCCGTTTTATCAAAAGGCATTAATTTCATCATTAAATTCCTACTTAAAGCTTTTGTCGAAGCGCAAGAATGCTTTCTTGTAACTCACTAAAACTTGTGATTAATCGTGAAGCGCCTGCTTGAAAAAGAGCATCTTCCCAGCATTGACCCATGCGGTTAGTGCCAATAAATCCCCAAGCGGTCATACCTGCTGCTGTAGCCCCCGTGATTCCTGAGGGACTATCATCCACAACAAGGCAGTTTTCCGGTTTCACCCCAAAAATATCGGCCACGTGGAAAAATAAATCGGGAGCAGGTTTCCCATGTTTTACCTCTTGAGCGGAGTGCCAAACTCCCTCTAAATATGGATCTAAACCAGTACACTCGAAGGCCAATTTGAGTCGATTAATGCCACTATTGGAAGCCACGCAGTACGGAAGATTTTGGCTTTTAAAAAAGCCTAGCGCTTGCTTAACACCATTGACCGGCTGAAGTTCTTTTTTAAAGAGCTCTTGGATCATGCTGTCCTTTTCTGCCATCCAGGCCTGCACATCCTTAACGCCATAATCAGCCTGCATTGCTTCAGCGATTGCCTGGGAGCTTTTTCCTGTAAAGCGTCTCATGATCTCTTCGCAAGAAGGCTTTGCTCCCGTGGTTGAATACTTTTGAATCGCAAGAGCATCTGCAACACACGCTAGCGGTTCACTATCGATCAAAACCCCATCGCAATCCAAAATCAACAGTTCTAGTTTTTTTCTCATTACATACCTCTAGAACAAAGACTCGGTCGCTTGAACAATTTGTTGAAGCCCATCATTGACGGAGAGTTCACCACGCATAACCAAACCAATTAGATCTCGTTGACGATACCAAATCTTCACACCGTTCTTCCCCTTGTAACCTTGCCATGCAGCCGCATACGGTGCTTGCTTAACCGGCGTGAACCAAAGTGGATTTTGTTTATAGAATTCACCCAAATATTCGGGCTTTTCAGCCATACGGTTAGTTGGCATATAGCCAGAGCCCAACACGGCAAGCTTTTGACCTTCCGGACCACAGGCAAACTTAATGTATTCCCAAGCAGCCTTTTGCTTGATTGGGTCTTTCGAAAGAATGACGGCGCCATTACCACCCGTCGGCAAACGACCGTGATCCTTGTTCATTCTCGGGTAGATTTGGCAACCCAACTTAAACTTATCACCGATCAAATCAGTGAAAGCGCGGGCCGAATTCGGAGAGGCAGCAATAATGCCAATCTTGCCGGCTACAAACTGCTGACGAGACTGTTCATAGTCACGCATTTGCATACCGCCTTCTTTCATAATGCGGACACACATTTGCAGTGCCTTCAGACCAATATCATTATTAAATCCGCAGTGCTTGCCGTCTTTATCCATTAACGAACCACCTTGCTCAAGCACCATTGTTTGCCACAACCAATCATCAGGCCAAGCATGAATATCGTAGGCAATCCCATTCACCCCGCCGAGCGCTTGAATCTTATTGGCCAACTTTAAAATTGCATCCCAATCGGTCGGGAAGTTGTTTGGATCGCCACCAGCAGCCTTAACAAGGTCTGCATTAAAGAACATGACTGGCGTTGAAGCGGCAAACGGTAAAGCATATTGACGACCATCAACCTGACCGATTTTTAGCATACTCGGATAGTAATTCTCATCTTGCCAAACCTGACCTTCTTGCTTAACGAAGTCTGTCAAATCAACAATTTGCTTACGTTTTTGGAGTTGTTTGACTGTTTCGTCAAAATAAATCCACGCAGAGTGATAGATGTCAGGCAGCTTATTCGTCACTGCACTTCGTAAAAGTGTTTGATGTGCTTCTGGATACGATTGGGGAGAAGCGCGGAAACGAATCTTGATCTTCGGGTGCTTTTTCATGAAAGCGTCAGCAATGGTCTTAAAGTAAGCATCTTGACCCGGCATTGCATGCAACAGTTCCAACTCAACCGTATTTTCAGGTTCAAAAACAGTCGATGCATAACTACCAACAGCACCGGTACTTAAAAACAAACCCGTCAATGCAGAGCGAGTAAGAAATTCACGACGTTTTAATTCACTCATGACGAATGATTCCTTTCAATAAACGTTAAATGAAGGATGCGTCAAACGACCCATCCAATTTATTACTTGACCCCTGAGTGGGTCACACCTTCCATAAAGTCTTTTTGGAAAAGACCAAAAAATGCCATTACAGGTAAAACCATTAAAGTGGCGGCGGCCATTAATGAACCGAAGTTAGTACCCGTCTCAGGATCAGAAAACTGAGCTAAGCCCAAGGGTGGCGTGACCATGTCAGGACTGGTAATCACAATCATGGGCCAATAAAGATCGTTCCAATGCGCCACAAAGGAGAACACTGCAAACGCAGCCACTTGGGGACGTAAAGCTGGTAAAGCCACTTTCCATAAAATAGTGGCCTCACTCATCCCATCCATTCGCGCCGCTAAAATAATTTCCTCTGGAAAGCTCATAAAAGCTTGTCTAAAAAGAAAGATGGCGAAAACGGACAAGAAAAATGGGAACATCAGTGCGAAGAACGTATCAAGTAAGTCCATTGCAGCCAATCCCATAAAAAGCGGAATTGCTGGAGCTTGAATCGGCACGGCCAAGCCCAAAAGAACAAACAAGAAGAACAATCCTTTGCCGTTAAAGTCATAGCGAGCTAACGACCAGGCTGCCGGAACAGCTACAGCCAATTGCATTACTAGCACGCCGATACAGACCACTAAACCATTTAAGCCAAAGCGCAATAGGTGGGTCTTTTCAATGGCTGTCACATAATTAGAAAAGCCAACAAAGTTTTGTGGCAACCAGTGAAACGTCCCCATAAACACTTCAGAAGGTTCACGAAATGAAGTCGTGATCATCCAATAAAACGGGAACAAAATTAAAAAGGCTGAGCCCAACAAAAACACGTGTGTCAAACACTGACTTGGCGATAAAGGACCTTGTCGAAGAAACAATTTGGTCCATTGATTTTGAGTAGTAGAGGAAGTCATTAGTAGTGCACCTTCTTTTCAGAAATTCGTGCTTGGATCCAAGAACCCATCACAATCATGATGAGGAAAACCACCGTCATTGCACTAGCGCCTGCCGTATTTAAGTTGGCAAAGCCTTCGGTATAGGCGCTATAGAGCAAGACATCAGATGCCCCTTGCGGACCGCCGTGCGTTAAGACAGCAACACTGTCAAATAACTTAAATGCAGTGATGGAGCTCGTAGTCACAACAAAGAGCATGGTTGGAGAGATTAGCGGCAACGTCACTGTGAATAAGCGACGCCAGAAACCGTCTGCACCATCGATGGTGGCAGCATCGTTGACTTCGGACGGAATGCTACAAAGCGCCGACATAAAAAGCACCATATTGAAACCGGCCAATTGCCAAATCCCTACAATTCCTAAAGAAAACATCACCCAATCAGGATCACTAAAGAACGCTGCACCTTGAAACCCTAAAGCTCTTAAAAAGAGATTGACTGGACCAATACTGTCGTGCAACAAATACTTCCAAACAATTGCCATTGCTACGAGAGTGGAGGCAACTGGCATAAAGAAAATAATGCGATAGGCTTTGCGACCCCACTTGGCGTTTTCCACCAAAATCGCCAGCACCAAACCAATAATGACTGCACTCGGAACAACAATCAGTACATAAAGAAGCGTGTTTTTAAGTGATCGAAGAAACGTATCGTTAAAAACCAGTTCTTGATAGTTTTTTAAACCTACCCAAGAAAACTCCGTACTGCCCAACGCATAGTCTGTAAAGCTCATTGCAATAACAATAACTATGGGTAACAGTAACGTTAAAAACATCAATAACGCTGCGGGTAAAGTAAACGCATAGGCCCAACGATCAGGATGCCAACTCTGCTTTGTTTCATGAAAAAACATAAAAGCTCCTAATCAAGTATCGTTAGTGCAGGACAGGGAATTCGACTGCCACGGTCGTCGAATAGATGCATTTCACAAGCATTGATGCCAAAGGACAGTAAGTTAGACCAATGATTTGACTCCCCTCTCAATCGCTTGACACAGTCGGCTGAAAAACGAGCAACAATTGGCGTCTTAGGTTGGGCGTCTAAGTGGCCATACAGTAGAACATCGGCACCAAGCACTTCCTCACGCTCGACCTTAACTGAGAAAATGAGATCTGCTTGAGACAATTGTTCATTCACAAGCCATTGGTGAGGGCGAATGCCTATAGAAAGTTTTGAACCATTTGCAACTCGCAGCAAAAGTAATGAAGTAGCCTCACCTGCAAACTCCACTCTAGAACAGTTAACCTTTACTTCGATGAGGTTAATTTCAGGACTACCAATAAACTTTGCAACTCTGATATCTCGCGGTGTTTCATAAAGCTCTTCTGGAGTACCCACTTGAACAATTTCACCATCCATCATCAATGCAATTCGATCTGAAAGTGTCATTGCCTCTGTTTGATCATGAGTCACGTAAATGATGGTTGCACCCATGCTCTTGTGAAGTTTCGCAATTTCGCCTCGCATATGCACTCGTAGACGAGCATCTAAGTTGGATAACGGCTCATCCATTAAGAAAACGCCAGGATTTCGAACCATAGCTCGAGCAATAGCGACACGCTGGCGTTGGCCACCTGATAACTGGCTGGGTTTATTATCTTGCTGAGTATTAAGTTGAACGCTTTCAATGGCTCGAGTGACATCTCGTTCAATAGAACGGTACTTGTCTCGAGCTAATAATGGGCCAATCCATGGTAAGCGCTCAATTGCCGACAAACGAGACATTCTTAAAGGGGTCGCGATGTTTTCTCGAACCGTCATATGTGGGTAGAGTGCGTAGGACTGGAAAACCATTGCCACACCACGGTCACGGGGTGCCAACTGAACAACATCTCGGTCATCAATATTCACACTGCCGCAATCGCAGTCTGTTAGTCCAGCAATCAAACGCAAAAGGGTGGACTTACCGCAACCAGACGGACCCACCAAGGTCATGAATTCGCCCGGCTTAACCGATAAAGAGATGTTATTTAAAATAGTTTTTTCACCTGCCTTTTTTAATACAGATGAAAGTGTGACAGCACTTGCCATGAATTCGATTCTCCGTAGACCAAAAAGAATAGGCAAAAGGATAAAAATCGATCATGACAAGACAATGAAGATTCTGTGAATTGTTGATAACGAATAATGAAAAACCTCTCCGACAAATGTCATATTGCCGGAGAGGTTTTCATTGGAGTCGAACCGAAAATTAAAGCTTTGCTAGAGAGTTACACACCAGATAAGGCTTACTCCCAATGTCAGCAAGATGAAGCCGAATTTTCTAACTGCTGAGGCTGAGACCGTTTGAGAAATCTCTCTGACAGCCTCTAACCAGCGGGTTGGTGCAACAAAAGGCATAAATCCTTCGATAATGCACACCAAGGCTAATGCCAAAATCCAGTCATTAACAGTCATTTTCTTACTGCTTAGGATTCTTCATGTACTTGAAGAAGTCCGAAGACGGATCCACAACCATGACATCTTTCTTGTCTGCAAAGCTTGCACGATAGGCTTCGATATTGCGATAGAAGCGAGCAAACTCGGGATTCTTCCCAAACGCCGCATTGTACGTAGCATTAGCGGTCGCGTCACCTTCACCCTTTAAGGTTTGCGCTTCACGATAGGCTTGAGCCAAAATGACCTCTCGCTCACGATCGGCATTAGCACGGATTTTTTCAGCCTCTGCTGCACCACGAGAACGCTCTTCGCTTGCTACTCGTTTACGCTCCGCTTCCATACGGCGATAGACAGACTCGGAAATTTCCGGAGTAAAATCAACACGTTTTAAGCGAACATCCACAATCTCTACGCCAACATCTTTGACGCGTTGTTGAAGACCCGTACGAATTTCAGTCATTGCCATGTCTCTTTCTCGAGATGTGACAGCATTGACCGTGCGTTTATTAACCGTTTGGTTAAGAGCATCACGTAACAAGGCAGAAATACGATCATTTGCCGCTCTTGTGTTGCCTTGGAAAGAAACCCAATAACGACGAGGATCTGAAATTCGCCATTTCACAAAAGAGTCGATCAACAAGTTTTTCTTTTCACTTGTTTGAATCAAGTCAGCGCTAGGCGTATCTAACGTCAAAATGCGCTTATCGAGATAGACAACATTTTGGAAAGGTGGTGGTAGCTTAAAGTGTAAGCCTGGCTCTGCCTGAACCTCTTTTAACTCACCCAAAGCAAAGACCAAAGCATATTCACGCTCGCCCACGGTGTAAAGACAGAAATTTGCTGCACCAATCGCAACCAAAAGACCTAAAGCTAAAGAAGATAATTTTTTCATTGTCAATCTCCTTAGCGCATACGGATACGCATATCACGTACATCGTTGGTCATGGTTGAATTCTCTGTCGGTTGCGACGATGCCGATGTCGTTGCGCTCGTCACATCGCTTGAGGCCTCTTTGGCTTGCATCGCTTGCAATGTTTGCGTTTTATTTTGTTCCATTAATTTGTCAAAGGGCAAATACAGGAGATTATTACCACCCTTAGCATCCACATAAACCTTCGTTGATGACGTCAACACTTGTTGCATAACGTCAACATACATACGGTCACGCGTGACTTGAGGGGCTTTCTCGTATTGTTTAAGCACTTGAGTAAAGCGCTCGGCATCACCTCGAGCCGTTTCAACAACACGAGCTTTGTAACCTTCAGCTTCTTGCGTCAAGCGAGCTGCCATACCACGTGCTTTTGGAACCACCGCATTGGCATAAGCTTGACCTTCGTTGATTTGGCGTTCACGGTCTTGACCAGCCTTAACTGCATCATTAAATGCAGCTTGAACCGGTTGAGGAGGTTGTGCATTTTGAATAGCAACAGACATCACTTCAATACCCGTTTGATAACGGTCTAGCATGTCTTGCATTAAATGCTTAACAGCCTCGGCAATCTCTTGCTTACTTTCAAACAAGACATTGTCCATCTTTAAGCGGCCCACAACTTCACGCATAGCAGACTCAGCTGTATGCAATACTGAATCATCAGGGTTTCTTGAGCGGAAGAGATAGTTCATAGCCCCTTCACCCGGCTTGATGCGATATTGAACATTGAAGCGTAAATCAACAATATTTTCATCGTCGGTCAACATCAAAGCTTCTGCTTCTCGTTGAGCCCTTCCTAAAGCACCCACTTCTACAGTACGGACGCTACTTACGTCGACAATATCAACCGTTTGAATCGGCGACGGAAAGTGCCAACGGAAGCCTGGCATCGTAGTTTCGGTGTACTTCCCAAACGTTGTCACAATACCGGATTGGCCTTCGGGAACGATGTAAAAACCTGTCGCACCCCACAGACCTAATGCGACCACGGCAGCAAAAAGGATGCCCTTGCCACCCGACTGAACTTGAGGACGATGACCGCCACCCATTGACTTAAAGCGTTTCATGACTTCTTGAAATTCATCATCTTTGTTCGCTTTAGATTGTTCATTGTCTTGGTAAGCATTGCTTCGGTCGTCATTTTGTGCTTCAAACGTCTGACTGTCTCGACGATGATTGTTTTGGTTTTGACCTAACATGCCACCTAAGGCACGATTGAAGTCCTCCCAGAGTCGCTCGAGATCATCACCGTCACTATTGCCGCGACGGCGATTGTTGGCTAAACGTTCTTGATCATCATTATCACGATTGTTTTCGTTTTGGGGATCTTGACTTTGACGGTCATCAGAAGACTTATTCTTCTTAGGATCTTCTTCTGACGGTCCACGGCCCCATTGGGGGTCATTTAACGACATGTATTAACTACTCCTATTAATCAGACAAAAGTCCGAATACGTCATATTAGGTGCAATTGTATCTGAAAGAAATCAATTGATTTAACTGACTGAAGCAACTCTTAACAAGATTGAAGTAAACTTAGTTGCTCCTTGGCTTATAGTTTTACTAGTTACGTTACATATTTTTACATCAGTCACTTCAAAAAGTGCTAGTTTCTCAGCATTTAATTTAAATTTTTTAAAAGAATAATTTGAACTAGAGCCATTTTCTTGATCTAATCGGGATCAATCGAATCGCTTTTACATCTTTGTACCTAGAAACTAAGGGTTACCCCAAGGTGTTTTTACTGAGAATCTATTACCATTCGTTACAAGGCACCCATAGGTGTCTATTCTTTATTACTAATAACAACAGAGGATTTTCCTATGTCTGATACGGTAAACACTCCGAAAGAGGAAAAGGCTGGTATTGGCGGTTACATCGCTTTGATCTTCGCCTGTGTCTTCTTCTCTGGTCTTTGTGCAGGTAACCACTGGTGGGGTATTTTTGACTTCGCCACGTTGAACGGTTCGTTTGGTAAGTTGGTCTCCGGTGTCACGCTCGACGGCGACGCTGTTAAGGCTGCTACAACGACTTTCCGCGGTAAGGGTGGTAGCGGTGCTCTCGACGGCTTCGCTTTTGCTCTTACGTTGGTTCCGACCGTTATGTTCGCTTTGGCCATGATCACGGTCTGCGACCACTACGGTGCTTTGCGCGCTGCTCGCCAACTCTTGACCCCGATCCTTCGTCCGATGATGGGCGTTCCGGGTTCTTGCTCTTTGGCTTTGATCGCTTCTTTGCAATCCACCGACGGTGGTGCTGCTTTGACGCGTCAATTGCTCGACGCTGGTGAAATCACCGAAGACCAAGGCGACATTTTCGCTATGTTCCAATTGTCTGCTGACGCAACGATTACGAACTTCATGGGTGCTGGTGTTGTGCTCTTAAGCTTGACCGACGCAGCTGGTAACACGGTTCCGACCTCCATTGGCGTGTGCTTAGGCATCATGCTCATCATGAAGGTTGTCGGCGCTAACATCATTCGCTTCTTGAAAGTCTTCCGTAGCAAGAAGGCCGCGTAATAGGTTGGAGGTCTAAGATATGTCACATGCTAATTCTAAGCCGATGGTTACCGACATCTTCGTGAAGGGCGCCCTTCAAGGTTGGGACATCGCTACGCACTCTACCATTCCTAACGTTTTGATGGCCTTCGTTATCATTCGTGCCTTAGACGTTGCTGGTATGATCCCGATTTTGGGCGACCTCTTTAAGCCGCTCATGGGTTTGTTCGGTCTTCCTGGTGAAGCTGCCGCTGTTTTGATCGCAGGTTGGATGTCCATGGGTGGCGGCGTTGGTGTTGCCGTTGCTTTGTTCGACCAAGGCGCTTTGTCCTTGCACGACTGCGCTATCGTTGCTCCCGCCATCTACTTGATGGGCTCCCAATTGCAATACATGGGTCGCGCTTTGGGTGTGATTGGTACGCGTGGTAGCATGATCCCGGTTTTGATGGGTGTCTCTATTTTGAATGCCTTCATCGCCATGATCATCATGAACATCATTGTCTAGTTAACTCATTGATTTAATTAGATACTGATTTCAAAGGGAGCTGGTAAAACATCTCCCTTTTCTTTTTCCTGTGTACAAAATGTGTACAAAGTAATTATTTTTTGAAGGTTGTGTGTACATGCTTTGTACACAAAATTAATGGTTTTTGTACACAATTATTTTTCTTTATAAATTAATATCTTACCTATTCGATTGCTTAACATTTAAGCGAGACTCTTTATTTATACGATAACTCCATTCACTTTTAGCCCGGTTCCTTATCCACAAATTTTGTGTACAAATTGTGTACATCGCTTTCTTAGTTTCATTTAACAACCTTTATTGTCTTTATTATGTAGTTAGATTTAGCCTCATTATTATCAGAGCTAGTCCAACTATTTATTTCTTTTAGTTAAGTTTTTTCTATGATTAATTTTTTAAATTCATTTCGAAAAGAACCTATTAATAGAAACGTGTTTTTATATTAATTTTTACCATCCAGAAACTTATTCATTTTTTCTGATTAATCAATAGACTTTCTAAAATAAACACCCCCGTTGAACCTATTAATAATGAAAATGTAATTATTGTGTTCGATTTCTCTACATTTACAATACTTTTTGAAATGGAACAAACTTTTATCGACGTGTTAACCCTAATGTTTCTGTACAATTAGAGACATAAGTTAGACGAATAAAAAGTATTTTATTCTTGCTAATTTCCCGAGCACTACTCGGCTTTTTGAGTGCTTAAATGAAATGTCATTTTCTGACACTCAATGCTCAAAAAGAAAAAGTGCATAGAAAAAATTTGCACTTATAACTAATTTAAAAGTTACGCTTAGTCTCTAAGCGAATACTCATTTATTAAGGGAGAAACCAATGGTTCAAGAATTCCTCAAAGACCTTGAAGAAGTTGTCAATGTCGACTGCGGTACATCCACGATCGAAGGCGTGAAGCAAGTTGCTGAAACCTTTGTCCGTCATTACGAGTCCCTCGGCTTTACGGCTGAACTCGTTGACCTCGGCCCGTCTGTTGGTCCTGGCGTTTTCGCTACCAACAAGCCTGGTGCTACGCGCTACGACGTTATGCTCAATGCTCACTTGGACACGGTTTTCCCGGCTGGCACGGTTGCTGTTCGCCCGATGTCTATCAAGGGTGATCGCGCTTATGGTCCTGGCGTTTTAGACTGCAAGGCTGGCTGCATGACGATCGTTCACGCTTTGAAGCATTTGCCGAAAGAAACGCTCGACAAGCTCGCTATTTTGATCGCTCACAACCCGGATGAAGAAACGGGTTCTGTTGCCAGCCACCACTGGCTCCAAGAATGCGCATCTAAGTCTGATCGCGCTTTGATCTTTGAACCGGCTCGTGAAGGCGGTGAACTCGTTTGCGCTCGTAAGGGCTCTTCTACATACAAGGTTGTCTTCCACGGTGTTTCTGCTCACGCTGGTAACAACCCGGAACGCGGCTGCGACGCCAACTTGGCTTTAGCTAAGTTCATGATCGCTGTTGCTCAATTGGCCGATATGGAACGTGGCATCACGTTGAACTTCGGTTACATCAACGGCGGTACCGTTGCTAACGTTGTTTCTGACCACGCTGAAGCAGCTCTTGACCTTCGCGTTTGGAACGATGACGACTACAAGGTTGTTCATGCCAAGATCTTAGAATTGGCTCAACAAGAATGGGTTAAGGGTGTTACGGCCGAAATCGCCGAAACGAACCACCATGATGCTATGCCGTTGAGCGAAGCTACGAAGGCTATGGCTGGCTTGATCGAAGAAGCCGGTAAGCTCGAAGGCTATGATATCGCTTGGGTTAAGGCTGGTGGTGCTTCTGACGGTAACACGACGGCTGGCATGGGCGTCCCGACGCTTGACGGCCTCGGCCCTGTCGGCGGTGGCATGCACTGCGATAAGGAATACATGGAAATCAACACGGTTGAAAAGCACATCAAGTTGGCTAATCGCTTCTTGACGTTACTCGCCGACCGCAAGTAATTTCTGAGTAGCGATACACTCGCTAAAATAATGCGGTAGCTACTTTCTAGTGGCTACCGCTTTTTATTGATCATTCAACTTTCACTTCACATAATTCCATCGACAAAAAACTCGCTCGGCCAATCCAATGCAACTGTAGACAACCAAACCCATCACACTCATTCCCAAAATTGCTACGAACATCAATAGCGAGTCCCCCATCCCCCACGCATCCATGATGATATAACCTAATCCTGTCGTCGTAGCAAAACTTTCAGCTAGAAATAAAACAGCAATGGCAGTTCCAACCGCTATTTTTAAAGCAGTAAAAAGTTCGGGTAACGCCGCAGGAATATAGACATATCGAACTGCTTGCCAGCGATTTCCTCCCATTGAAAAGAACGACTTTTCATAGGTGGGATCAATACTTAAGGCACTGGCTCGAGTAATTACTAATAATTGATACCCTGCCGTTAAGGCAATAAGCAATACCCTTGATGCATCTCCCAACCCGACCAGCATAAAAAAGACTGGTAATAAAACTATTTTGGGTAAAGGATAGGTAATAAATAATATTGGTGAACCGAGCCAATCTGCGCATCGACTGTGCCCTAAGAGCAATCCCAGAGGGAATGCCACAACAATACTGACCAGAAGAGCAATAATAAGGCGGCTCAGACTGGCAAATATATGACCCCAAAAAACTTCTGTACCCAAGGCCTCAAAAAAGGCTTTAGTCGTTGTTATCGGATCTGGTAGTAGAACCTCGCCTAAACTCCAAGAACCTATAAACCAAACACCACCTACAAACAAGAAACCTAACAAATAGCGAACGAGCACCATCAATCAACTCTCCTATCTGCAGTTTTTAAATGGGAATGGATTGTTCTAACCGTTTCATAAAAAATTGGAGCATCACGATCTGCACAACCCCTGGTAAGATTAAAGGCGGGATTTTCGACCAATGCAATTTGCCGGAATGGGTTTGCGGCTAAAACTAAAATATGAGATGCCAAACAAACAGCTTCAGAAATATCATGAGTTACCATGATAATTTGGCATGGATGAGTTTGTCTGACCTCAATTAGAAAGTCCTGTAATCGCTCTCTCAATAAAGCATCTAACGCAGAAAAAGGCTCATCTAAAAATAGTAGCTCTGGCTTTGCAATCAATGCTCGCCCTATCGCTAACCGCTGACGCTGGCCTCCGGAGAGTTCTGAAGGATACCGTTTTTCTAAGCCTTCAAGCTTTAATTCAGAAAGCATGGCTAACAATTGCTCACTACATTGCGTATCTTGACTTAGCGTGGTGTTGAGCTTAAACGGCATGGCAAGATTCTCACCCACAGTCATCCAAGGAAACAAGCCCAAGTTTTGCCACACAAAACTCATGCGCAATCGCTCAAATGGGATAGCTTTCCCTTCTTTTTGCCACTGAATCAGACCTGAATTTATACGACCGATACCTGCTAAAGCACTTAGGAGCGTCGACTTACCGCACCCCGACTCACCCACAATGGCCAGTGATGCATTTTTCGGTAAAGAAAAACTTAAGCGATCAATAACAAGCTCTCGACCGTAGCTAATCGAGAGATTTTGACATTGAAGTTCCAGGTTAGACGATTGATCGCTTAGTTTATCCATTATTAAATCTATTTATTGAAAAACAATCGACTCATAGGATGGAACAGACTTGATCATCCCCTTGTGTAACATCCATTTTCCCACTTGTTCAACTTCTTTTTGAGTTGGCAATGGAGGCAATCCATCTGTCGTTCCATGAACAGAGAAACTGACCATCTTGTAGGTTTGAGCAACGGGGGGTGGTAAGAGACGCTTTTGCACCATCACAGAACGATAATGGGCGGGATCTTTATCAATGCGCTGTGCTGCTGCAGCAACGGCTTTACGGAATGATGAAACTGTGTTTTCATCTAAAAAGCCTTCTCTTAAAGCAACCACTGCCAATGCCTCATTGAGCATTGAGTCATCCCAAATTACACGACCGCCCTTTGCTTCTACAACAGAAACTAAGGGTTCTGGCAACATAGCCGTTGCCACTTGACCACTTTGGAGCATTTGCAAACGAATCGGAATTTGCTTAACTTCCAAATTCTTAATGGCCTGAGCATTGAGCTTTTCCGTGTCCTTCATTCGATCTAAAAGATAGTCAATGATCGTTGCAGAACTCATCGCACTAGGAGTCTCTTTTAAATCCGCGAGTGAAGTAATCTTTTCAGCTTCTTTCGGCGAAACTACTAAACCAAAGCAGCGTTGCTTTGGACTTGTATGCGTGGTCGTTAAGACAACAGCTTGTTTCATTCCTTGCTCATTTTGCATGAAGACATTCATGAGGTCTGCAAAATGGCCATCAATCTTTCCAGCACGCATGGCTGCCCCGACTTCAAGAGCAGACTTAAAGGGAATTAACTCAACGTCCAAGCCTTGTTCTTTAAAAAGGTTTTCCTCTTGAGCCACATAAAGCACTATAGAGTCCGCTGCGGGTAACAATCCCAAACGCAATGATTGAGCATTAACAGCTGCAGAAGCCAATGCCAATAACGAAATAACACACTTAGATATTGTCTTCATTGAACTCTCTCTCCCATGGTTCAAGTTCTCGAGGAACACTCTTATTTAGTTCTTTGATTTGTCGAGATTTCTCTAAAATCGCGCTACGAAGTAAATCCAACCCCAATCCCTTTAATGCTGAAATTCTAACAGCAACAATCTCGCCATTAGGATCACGCAAAATTTCAGGCTCTAAATCTGTTTGATCAATTTTGTTCAAAACGGTAATTGAAGGAATTTCATGTGCATCAATTTCTGCGAGAACTTTATTGACCTCAACAATCTGATCATCCTTTGCTGGACTGGATGCATCCACTACATGAAGAAGTATGTCTGCATGTACAGTTTCATCTAACGTACTCTTAAAGGCCTCTACCAATTGGTGAGGCAGCCCACGGATAAAACCTACTGTATCGCTTAAAACGACACTTTCCCCCTCACCAACATAACAACGTCTTGCCGTCGTATCCAAAGTGGCAAAGAGCTGGTTAGCAGCATAGATATCTGACTTTGTTAGCACATTAAATAATGTCGATTTTCCCGCATTGGTATAGCCAACAATGGATAACGAAACAACCCCACCTTTGTTTCGGCTCTTACGCTGCGTATCTCGTTGACGAGACAGTTTCTTTAACTGTTCCTTTAACTGTTTTACTCGAACACCAATCATTCGGCGGTCTAATTCAATTTGTTTTTCACCTGGACCACCAGTCTTACTTAAGCCACCGCGTTGTCGCTCCAAGTGAGTCCATCCACGTACTAAGCGTGTTGATAAATGCTCTAGTCGAGCCAACTCTACTTGAAGTCGCCCTTCTCTACTTTTTGCTCGACGTTGGAAAATTTCAAGAATTAATTGGGTTCTGTCCAACACTGCAACTTTCACAATTCGCTCAATATTACGTTGCTGGGCAGCCGTTAGAGCCACATCAATCACAACGACGCCTGCATTGGATTGTTTGACCTCTTGGGCTAATTCTTCAATTTTCCCACTGCCAAGATAAGTAGCAGGATCGGGTTTGTCTCGCTTGGCAAGCATCATCCCTACTGGCTCCAACGCATCGCTTCGCGCCAGTTCGGTCAATTCCTCCGGAGCATCGGGTAATGTTTCCCGAGATGTAGATACGCAAACTAAATATGCGCGAGGTGACTCTTCTCGAGCCGAATCAATTTGAAAAACAGTCATTCAACTTATCTGTACAAACAAAAGAGCGCCAAAGCGCTCTTTCGAGAATTAACGATAGCAAGCTTTATTCGTCTTGGTTTGCGTTAGGCATGTTCACGGCCTTGGTCGGCACCACCGTGCTAATGGCATGCTTATAGACCATTTGTGTCACTGTGTTGCGTAACAACACCACATATTGGTCAAAGGATTCCACTTGGCCTTGTAACTTAATACCGTTGACAAGATAGATGGACACCGGAATATGTTCCTTACGTAAAATGTTAAGGAACGGATCTTGTAAGAGTTGGCCTTTATTTGTCATTTTGATCTCCGGGCGCTCGAAACGCCTTCTTTTTGTGCCGACAAACCGCTTGCCGACATTAACCTAATTCTAGTCTATTTATCTACGTATGGGTTCTTATTGATCTTGAATTCAATACGTAATGGCGTACCAGCCAAATTGAATTGTTCTCTGAACCAACCTTCGAGATAACGCTTGTAGCTATCGGGAACAGCTTGAAGACTGTTACCATGAATGACAACCACAGGCGGATTTTGACCACCTTGGTGGGCATAACGTAACTTCGGACGTACACCCTTAACTCGTGGCGGAGATTGACGTTGAACCGCTTCAATCAAAGCACGGGTTAATTTTGGCGTTGAAAGCTTCGAGAAAGCTGCTGCGTGAGCGTCACTTACAGCCTTCATCAAATGATTCAAGCCATTACGTTTTAATGCAGAAATATGAATATGACGAGCCCAATTCAAGAAATGGAGCTTATGTTCAATCTCTTCATCAATACGGCTACGTTGATAGCTATCCAAGACTTCCCACTTGTTAATAGCAACAACCAAAGCGCGACCACTTTCTAACACATATCCAGCGATATGTGCATCGTGCTCAGCCACGCCTTCTTTTGCATCCAAAACCAATACCACAACATTGGCGTCTGCAATAGCCTGTAAGGTCTTCACAACAGAGAACTTTTCAATTGCTTCGAAAACCTTACCTTTGCGACGAAGACCGGCAGTATCAATCAATGCATAATCACGACCGTCATACTCAAAATCAACTCGAATCGAGTCACGAGTTGTACCCGGCATATCATATGCAATCAAACGATCTTCACCCAAAAGGGCGTTAATCAACGTGCTCTTACCAGCATTCGGTCGACCTGCAACAGCGACCTTAACGCGAGGCAACTTCCCTTCTTCAACCTCTTCTTCAGGTTGAACTTCTTCTTCGGGGCAGTGAGACAGCGCCAATTCAATTAAATTATGTACGCCATGCCCGTGAGAAGCTGAAATCATATGTGGCTCACCCATTGCCAATTCATAGAACTCAGCTGAATGAGTGACATCAAGACCTTCGGCCTTGTTGACAGCCAAAATCACAGGACGATGAGAGCGACGCAAATGTTGTGCAATGCGTTCATCGTGAGGCGTCAAGCCAGTGCGCGCATCAACAACAAAAACAACGACATCGGCTTCTTCAATGGCCAACTCTGCTTGGCTAGCCATTGCCTTAACGATACCTTCACTCTTAACGGGTTCAAAACCACCCGTATCAACAACAATATAGGGACGAGGACCCACACGACCTTCACCGTATTGACGGTCTCGCGTTAAGCCCGGGAAGTCCGCCACCAACGCATCTCGAGAACGCGTTAAGCGGTTGAATAATGTGGATTTTCCGACATTCGGACGACCCACCAATGCAATAACTGGAAGCATTATTTTTACTTTGCCTTAATTAAAGGTCACTTTACTTTAATGTAAGCAACCTCGCCTTCATCCGTTTGGAAGATGGCGCCTTGTTCGTACGGTTGAGGCGGAACAACAATCGCCCCATCTAAATTCGTGCGACCAATAATTTGACCGCTTTCCGGGTTAATGAAGTGAACATAACCCTCACTGTCACCGGCTGCGAGAATACCTGCAAACGGCAACACAGAGCGCACACCACGCCACTTCAGGTCACCATTTCTCCAAATGGGCACTCCACGCTCACGTTCAAAGGCATACAACTCACTGGCGGTATTGCCGACATAAACGAAACGATCATCAGCTGCCGGTTGCGTCATCGCCGTAATATCGTGCGTCCAACGCAATTGACCATTTTGGGCATTCATACAGACGATGCGACCTTGGAAGGCTGATGAACAAAGTAAGTCACCATCCGTCATAGGCCAACCCAAAATATCAACCAATCGTTCAACTTCAGTAATACCACGAGCCTCTGAAATCAAGGTTTGCCAAACAGGACGACCCTCAGGAGATAAACCTAATAGGTAGCCATTGCTTTGACCAACCAAAATCATCGGGCCGAAGAAGCGCATGCCCGATGCCCCCTTGACCGTTAGGCTAGGAGCTGAGCGTTGATAACGCCACTTTTGTGCGCCGTTCATTGCATCAAATGCCGTCACACGTGTATCAGCGGTACGAACCACAACAAGGCCATTACCCACTAATGGAACGCTATCCATTTCGCTCGTCAAGAATTGACTCCAAAGTTTCTTACCTTCGGCGTCATACACAACTAATTCACCTTTGACAGTACCAATGGCTACGACATATCCATCGCTACCCACACCGGCAGCAATGTCAGCAGGTGTCTCAACGCTCCAAACAGTATCACCCGTTTGTGCGTCAAGACGGTAAAGGGTATCGCCACCAGCAGCGTAGACAGCTTGACCAACAACGCTCGGGACCAAGAAGTTCGTTACGCTATCTCCAACACCCTTACTCCAAACCACTTCAGGTTCAGCAATGGATTGGTAATCTTCCAACTCTTTCGGAGCTTGAGAACTCGGAGAGCTGCAAGCTGCTAAAAAGCAAGCGCTAGCGGCTAATGCCAAAAGTGTTTTTTTCATTGTCTGTTTCCTCGCGTTTATCGCGATGTATTAGTTTATTTAGCCTCAGGCAACGCTTGAAGCTTTAACTGCACAAAACCCATTAATGAGGGCTCCAAAGGATGCTTTACAGCCTCTTCCCAGGCGCTACGTGCAGCTTTAAGATCATTTTTGGCAAAGTACACATCACCTAAACGATCTTGAATTAAAGCCACTTGCTTATCTGTGGGCTTAGCAGCCTTCAAATTAGCAATAGCTTCATCATATTTCTTTTGATCAAGTTGAAAACCTGCCAAACGCAATCGAGCAACAGTTTGGTACTCAGCATGCTTTGACTCATTTACGACCCATTGCAAAAGGGTTTCTGCCTTGGCCGACTCACCCTTAGTCTCAAAGTACTTTGCAGCACTTAAGGCACCCATCGGACCATAAACCGTTGATCCCGCATCTTCAATCAACGCATGAACAATTTTGTCAACGCTAGCCACTTCTTGCTGACCCGCAATTGCTGATTGCAGCGAACTATAGGCTAAGGAGGCATTTTCAGCTTGATGACGATCGTACCACTTCATGCCGTTGTAACCAGCAAAGGCTAAACACACTGCAGTAATGGCGGTTAGTGTGGCATTGCCCCACTTTTCCCACCAAGCCTTTAACTCGTCCAGGGACTCTTGCTCTTGTAAGTCGTATGCCATGGGCTTATTCCTCGTCTAAGAATTCATTATCAATATCGAGAAAATACGTAATCGCTTCATTCAAGTCAAGGGTTTCTTGTTTCATAAAGCGTTCATCTTCCGGACCGTACATGCGCTTAACCGTCAACTTACGGTTTTCGCACTCATCTTCACCACAAATTAAAGCAAAAGTTGCACCGGATTGGTCAGCTTTCTTCATTTGGCTCTTGAAGCTTCCTTCACCAGCGTGCACGATAACTTCATAACCACCGTCACGGAGCATTTCGCCAACAATCATGGCGTATTCTTGTGTTTGGCCACCAGAGTGCAAAACATAAAATTCGGTATCTGTCGTTTCTTCGCTAAAGCCACATTCACGCATGACTTCCAACACGCGTTCTACCCCCATAGCAAAGCCGACACCCGGAGTAGGCTTACCACCGAGCATTTCAACAAGAGGATCGTAACGACCGCCACCACAAACAGTTGCTTGTGCGCCTAACTTATCCGTAACCCATTCATAAACGGTGTGGTTGTAGTAATCCAAGCCACGAACCAAACGTGGATTAATCGTATAGTCGACTCCTGCAACCGTTAACAAACGTTCCAAACGATTCAAGAATGCAAGACTATCATCCTTTAAGTAATCTAAAAGACGAGGTGCAGCTTCAACCATTGCTTGCATATCAGGATTTTTCGTATCCAAAATACGCAATGGGTTAGCATAAAGTCGACGCTTTGCATCTTCATCCAAAACATCTTGATTCGCTTCAAAATACTTAATCAAAGCTTCACGGTGAGCTAAGCGTTCTTCCAAATTACCTAAAGAATTTAACTCTAAGCGAAGCGGCAAAATGTTCAATTCATCAAAAAGACGACGAGCCATCAAAATTTGTTCAACGTCGACATCCGGTCCCTTAAAGCCAAGTGCTTCAACACCCAATTGATAGAATTGACGATAGCGACCTCGTTGGGGACGTTCATGACGGAACATCGGGCCAAAGTACCACAAACGTTGAGGAGCGTTGTAGCAAAGGTTATGCTCAATAACACTACGAACAACACCAGCGGTATTTTCTGGGCGCAACGCTAAAGCTTCACCATTTAAGCTGTCGGTAAAGCAATACATCTCTTTTTCAACGATGTCGGTAACTTCACCAATACCACGTTTAAATAAGGGCGTAGATTCAAGAATCGGAGTGCGGATTTGTTTATAACCGTAACCAGCCAACACATCATGAGCGGCCTGCTCAAAGACTTCCCAAATGTAGGATTCAGACGGTAGGATGTCGTTCATCCCGCGAACACCCGTAATTTTTTGAACTTTAGCCATTTCGATCTTCTTTCAATTAGATAGTTATTTATTTTGAGCGTAGTGCGTGAGCACGTATTGCTCAATCATAGCGTGAAATTTCTCACTAAGGGCATGAGAATCTTGTCCATCACCCTTAATTGTGGCAATTTTTTCGCCATCGGCAAATACCGGTGCCACAGGGCTTTCCCCACAACCAGGCAGGCTGATACCGATATTGGCATTTTTACTTTCACCCGGGCCATTGACAACACAACCCATCACAGCCACAACCATATTTTCAAATCCTGGAGCTGTTTTGCGCCAAAGTGGCGTTTTCTCACGTAAAAATGCTTGAGTATCAAGAGCAAGTTGTTGAAAAAGAGTACTAGACGTACGACCACAACCTGGACAAGAGACCACTAAGGGCATGAAAGCACGCAGTCCCATGGTTTGTAGCAACTCTTGAGCTACAACAACTTCCTCAGTTCGTGCCTTACCAGGCATAGGCGTAATGCTAACGCGAATCGTATCGCCAATACCTTCTGCCAAAAGCGTTCCCATAGCCACAGAACTTGCTACAACGCCCTTGGTACCAATCCCCGCTTCCGTTAAACCAAGATGAAGTGCATAGTGACTCTTTTGGGCGAGTTCTCTGTAGACTGCAACGAGATCCTCAACACTACTTACTTTGGTTGATAACACAATTTTATCGGCACCCATACCGAGTGTTTCAGCATACTTTGCCGATTCAATAGCACTAGCTACTAGCGCATGGCGCAACACCTCCGTTGGGGTCTCGGGCATGCCTTTTTGGCGATTTTCGTCCATCATACGAGATAGAATTTGTGGATCTAACGATCCTCCATTCACACCGATACGAACAGGACGATCATTTCTCATCGCCACTTCAATCATCTTGGCAAAATTTTCTAAGCCACGCTCACCTTTACCGACATTACCAGGATTAATGCGATATTTGGACAATGCCAAAGCGCACTCCCCAACTTCCGTCAATAGCTTATGACCGTTATAGTGAAAATCGCCCACCAAAGGGACATAACAGCCGACTTTATCAAGTTCCTGGCGAATATCCACCACAGCACGAGCAGCCTCTGGTGTATTAACTGTTAAGCGAACTAACTCACTACCAGCATTAGCTAACTGCAACACTTGATCCACTGTTGCCGCAACGTCCGTTGTTGGCGTATTAGTCATAGATTGCACACGAATGGGTGCTTCAGAGCCAATCGCTACATCACAGTCCCCATAGCGAACATGAACTGTTTCTGTACGGTGACGAGACTTAAAAACTTCCATAATGACGTCCTGGATTATTCTGCCTTAACCAAAAACGTTGCTCGAGCTTTTTGCTCAACCAATCGTTCTGCTCGACGTGTTTTGTCTTTAATGTTACCTGCCAATTGACCGCAAGCAGCATCAATATCATCGCCTCGCGTCTTACGAATCGTTGTCACAATCCCTTGCCCCATCAAGTAATCTTGGAAGGCTTTAACATCCTTGACATCTGGTTTTTTAAGATCACTGTCAGGGAACGGGTTAAAGGGAATTAAATTAAATTTGCACGAAACGCCACGAACCAATTTAACCAATTGTTTAGCATGAATCAACTGGTCATTAACACCACCCAACATAATGTATTCAAAGGTAATGTAGTCACGAGGGGCGTATTGCAAATAACGCTTACATGCTGCCATCAAATCTTCTAACGGGTGCTTGCGATTGATCGGCATAATCATATCGCGAAGCTCGTCTGTCGGTGCATGTAGCGAAACGGCCAACGCCACTGGAACTGCCTGAGCAAGTTTGTCCATTTGAAGCGTTAAACCACAAGTTGAGACCGTCACTCGACGACGACTCAAACCATAGCCGTTATCGTCAAGCATTAACTTCAATGCAACAATAACGTTATCTAAATTCTGTAGAGGTTCCCCCATCCCCATTAGCACAACATTGCTAATGATTCGATCGGCAGGATCAGTGACACCGGCATCAGCACGCAACGTTTTCTCTGCATACCAGAGCTGACCGATGATTTCTGCAGCGGTCAAATTACGGTTAAACCCTTGCTTGCCGGTGGAGCAAAATAAACACCCCATAGCACAACCCGCTTGCGTAGAAATGCAAAGTGTGCCGCGATCGTCTTCCGGAATAAACACTGTCTCAACAGCATTACCGTTGCCCACATCAAAGAGCCACTTACGCGTTCCGTCAGAACTTAACTTATCCCATATCGGTTTTGGGGCTCGAATCTCACACTCATTTAAGAGTTTTGCACGAAAACTCTTGGCCAAATCGGTCATATTTTCGATATCGCCCTCACAATGGCGATGAATCCAACGCAGCAGTTGAATGGCACGAAAACGCTTTTCTCCTAAGCCTTCGCAATAGGCAATTAAACCTTCGCGATCTAAATTTAAAAGATTGACTCGATTAGCGGTATCCATAGGGTATGACGTGGAAAAAGAGGGTTAACTAAAAACACAAAAAGTCCGAGAAACTCTCGAACCTGAATTCTGACTGCCACAAGCGTCACCGCCCCATTTTCGAGGCGGTGGCACTTTTAACATCTAGCGACCTGAATTACTTGCCGCAGCAGCAACCGCACTTGCGTTCGCAGATTGCCAAAGCCGGGAAGAAGTAAGCCACTTCGACAGCAGCCGTTTCAGGAGCGTCAGAGCCGTGAACAGCGTTAGCGTCGATGCTTTCAGCAAAGTCAGCGCGGATCGTGCCCGGAGCTGCCTTCTTCGGGTCCGTAGCGCCCATCAATTCACGGTTCTTAAGGATGGCGCCTTCGCCTTCCAAAACTTGGATCATAACAGGACCAGAGGTCATGAAAGCAACCAAATCCTTGAAGAAGGGACGTTCCTTGTGAACAGCGTAGAAGCCTTCAGCTTCAGCTTGAGAAAGTTGACGCATTTGAGCAGCAACGATCTTCAAACCAGCGTTTTCGAAACGCGTGTAGATTTGACCGATCACGTTCTTAGCAACGGCATCAGGTTTGATGATAGAAAGGGTGCGTTCAATAGCCATTGGTATATCCCCCAAAATAGTTGATTAAAGTTGGCGACGAATCCTGATTTTTCATCCTGGATGTTCGTCAAAATTATCTCGAAGCGCTCAAGTCTTTACAGCTCGCGCTCAGTCATTGGGATTTTAGCAGAAAGCACGGGCTTACAATGCTTTCATTGCCATTAAAGTATTTCAAGTGATGACAATTGTCCAAAAAGAATCGGCCACAAAAGTTATCTTTTTGCAGCCGACTCTCGAACTGAAGTATTAAGGTATTACTTCAACGTCATCGTCAAGATGATGTCATCACCATCGACCTTGATATCGGCTGACTTAAAGAGTTCCTTATCGAAATCTGCCTTTAAGTTTTCAGCGCCAACCAAATCATCATCAACTGATACTCGATACGTGACTTGACCATCCTTCGTGACCAATTTCACCGTAGCCTTATTGAGACCAACGACCTTCAAGGTTGCATCACCCTTAACCGTCAAGTTCTTCAAAGAGACTTCAGGTGCTGCCAAAGCTAACGTTGCGCCTTCTTCTAAAACAACGTTAGCATCATCACGGCTCTTATCGGTACCGACGGCTTGCGTAGTGACATGTCCCTTGGGACCAGCCTTCGTTACGTCAAAGCTCTTATGCAATTGAAGTGTTGCACCCTTTTGCACATCAACTTCGCCAGAACCAAAGGATTCCGTCAAACCAGCCAAAGTACCACCGATGACTTGCGTACCACCCGTGTAGCCGTTAACAGCCGTTAACGTCAACGTACCCGTACCACGCTTAACGAGCTTACCAACATTGCCTTGAGCGGCACGGTCAGCAATGGCAGCAAAGCGTTTTTCCTTATACTCGAGTTCCCAACCTTCTTCGTCCGTAAGCGTTTCCTTAGCCTTTAGCTCAGCGACACGCTTTTCGTTCTTCTTGAGGTACTTGGCATCTTCCTTACCGCGAGCTTGGATAGCTTGGTCACTAATGGCATTGTGCCAGGCATCGTCACGATTCATCGTCACATCAAACGTTCCGAAGAATTGACCAGGACCATAGACGGCCTTACCTAAATCGATGATACCCCAGCCATAATCTTCATCCGGTACGAACGGATCAATCTTGTCGCCATCGCTACCACGAATAGCCTTACCAGCGCCATTGTCCGTACGGTTAGCCGTCGTAAAGAGAACGTTACGAACTTGCGTCGGCGTCATGTAGTCGCCAAAGCGTTGTTGCAAAACGCCTAGAGAGCCAGCGATGTGCGGAGCAGCATTAGACGTACCGCCAGCAACCTTATAGAAGCCTTCACCTGTCTTATTATTAACAGCTGCGTTCCAGGCATCCGTCGGAGAGGTCACACCCCACCACTTGGCAATACCGGCATGGTTATGGCCACCAGAGCCGTAGTTGGTATCGTCCTTCGTGTTCACATCACCGTGAATGATGTAAGAACCATCCTTCGGATCACGTTGAACGGAACCGGCTGCAACCCAGTTGTTTTCTGCTTCCGGATTGTAGAACGGATAGACTGCACGATAGAACGGGTTTTGGAAGCGACGATTACCGTTCGTAAAGATTTGAATCAAATCGTACTTCTTAGCAACTTCCCAAGCGGCATCCATAAAGTTCTTGCCACCATTGGCCTTAGCATCAGCCTTAAAGAGGAAGTATTCCGTAATTGAGTTCGTCGTATCGTAGTCGGTGCGTGCTTCATTATCAGCGACTTCTTCACCATAAGTACCGATTTGACCAACATCATAGTGGTGGTTCTTATCAACAATACGGGTGTTCGTACCCCAAGAGTTATTAATGACCTTGGTACCCGTAGAACCAACCTTGTCCCAAACGGCCAAGAAGTATCCATAGTCTTGGAAAGGACCGTAGTTCATGTTGTCGTTACCACCCGTGCTACCGACAACCACCTTTGAGTCAAAAGCAACACCGTGAGATTCAACACCATCACGATTACCGGCGGCTACAGCCGTCACGTGCGTGCCGTGAGAGTCACTATGACCTAAGATAAAGTTGCCAGGAACATTGAACTTTTCACCCTTGTGATACACACCGAAGCGGTTCTTAGCTTCACCAGTTTGACCCATGTAAGCAAACGGATAGCGCGTACCATCCTTCCAGTACTTACCCTTGGCCGTAACCGTGTAAATGCGGTTACCTGCTAATTCCGGATGGGATAACAAAACACCAGAGTCCGTAATACCAATCAAAACGCCCTTACCCGTATAGCCTTCAGCGTAAGCCGTCGATGCATTGATCATGTCCATGCCATGGTCTTTATGATATTCAGCCGTTTCCCAAGAACTGATATCCCCGACTTGACCAGGCTCAACATAAGCAGCGCTAGCGATACCTGAAAAAAGAGCCGTAGCGGCAACAGCAACAACTACGGCTTTTTTAGAAGACTTGACATGAGACTTTTGAATTTCGTTTGTCACAACAAAGCATTGACGAACGTCATTCCAAACAGATTTAAAAGCGCGATTCATAACGAACCCCATAAAAAAGTAACAACAAGGTCTAGTGACCACCTCGATATATTAACTGTCAAGATGTCTAGGTAGTTTTGACTATAGTCATACTTTTTTGCGTCTGGATGATTTTCTCGGGAAAGTCCCTAGAGGGCTTTAAACACTGGTTGTAACGAAAGTTTTCAGTTCTAAAAAGTCAATAGCCAATATATCACTTAAGTATTAGTTGCAATTTAGGGAAAGTCTCAATTGTATTAGTGAAAATTTGTTCAACCAAAATCTCTGGATCAGTATTTCGCAACTGAGCTAAACAATGAAGATAGGCTTTTAAATAACTCGGCTCGGACTGTCCTTTAGCATCAAAGGCTGGTGGCATATCTGGGCAATCCGTTTCTAAAAGTAAAGTGCTCGCTGGGAGAAATTGCGCCGCCGCTCTGACGCGTTTACTTCCGCTGTAAGTCATAGCTCCACCAAATCCCATTTTGTAGCCACGAGCGCTCAAGGTTTTAGCCTCTTCAATAGAGCCGCTAAAAGCATGCAAAGCAACTTGAAGTTTGGGGTAATTTCTTAAATATTGGTCAACCAGAAACAATGATCGTCTTGAGTGCACGGAAACGGGTAACACGTACTGTGCAGCAAGTTCAAGCTGAGATTTAAAAAAGAATTTTTGTTTCTCTATATCCGGAGCGCCCTCAAAGCGATCAAGGCCGATTTCTCCAATGGCGACCAAATGAGGATCTTGATGATTCTTTTCAAGGAATTGCTTTAAAACACTAAGATCTTTATCACTTGCCTGAAAAACAAAAAGCGGATGAATACCCACAGCATAGCCCCACCCATACTGATGTGCTACCCGCTTAGCCACTTCAAAATCATGAACACTACCAGTTGTAATGATTCCACAACCCACACCCTGGTCTTGCGCGTGACGCAATTGAGTTTCGTAAGCAACTTGCGTTGGTACGATACCAAAGTGTGAGTGGGTATCGATCAGCATCATAGAAAATTAGGCGCGGAAACCTCTGTCTTCAGACAGGGGAGGAAGCGCCCTGCTCCTTTCTCAATTCGGTTAAAAAAGTCTTTCTCTTTTCGAGGCGTGTCAATTTTTTGGCATGGATAGCAGGTGACAACTTCTTGCCACTCAACGTTCTCACGTCAAAATAACCAGACGCACGTCGTCCAAAAATAAATCCCTCTTGCCCAAGACACTTCACCTTGTCGAAAAGTCTGAATCCCTTGACGAGATAAGGACTTTGATTGAGCTTACGAACACCACCTTTCAAAATCGAACACTTGTGAATTTGGCGATTGTGTTTACGTGTCTGCTTCTGATAGAGGTAGACACCTGTCCGTTGGGCTTTCAGGTTCCCTGCGATACAGAAAGCGTCAGCACAATGCGTCTTTGGAAAACCCAAAACGATACGCTTATGTTTCGTCAAATAACCAAAAGTGTTCTCAACAGGAAGATGTGGATGCGCTTGACGTACTCTTTCGAGCAACGTCCAACGCATGATGCCCATGAGGGTTTCAGCCTTGAAGGACTGTCCACGCTTCACTTTCAACTTAATCTTTCCTGCATGAAATGCCTTGTGGCACGTCTCGCAGAGTGTGATCAAATTATTGGGTGCATCACCGCCCGTCTTGCGACTTTCAAGATGGTGAACGTTGAGGATTTTGTCCTTGGAACGACCGCGACAG
>Red_p2__coassemble_268_pt1 | contig 38452 bp, 32 predicted proteins | sample Red_p2__metabat2_low_PE_016 | metagenome-assembled genome bin Red_p2 | reverse complement strand
GTTGCCTTAAGCTAGGTCTTGGCCCTATCAGCCCGACCACGGGACTTGCACCCGCAAGAACAGCGCACATGTCGCGCGCACTTACGCAAAAAGGAGAAGCGATCACTTCTCCTTTTTGTTGCTTGATGCTGGTTTATCCTAGGCGTTTTAAACCTAATCCTGACGACATAACTGGCTCATATCCAGTATCGGAGTAATCCATTACTTCACGTGGATCAATCTGAGCTGGAACAATATCGTCACCTCTTAAATTCACAATCCCCCGATACCCGACTCCACGTGGGGTAAAACCATAATATGTAGGATAGTGACGATCTTCATGTTGATGACCATGAAAAAGGTACTTTACTTGCATGGTCTTGGCAAGTTGATCTAAGGCAAGGAACCCTTTCCTATGGCAGCCCGGCGCCTCATGAGAGACTAAAACATCAGCCTTTTGAGTAATTAAATTGTCATACGTCGAAGGGAAAATAGATGTACGATGTCGACGAGGTAAGCCACCTCGCCACATATTTCCTCTTCCAATACGACGGATAAAAGCCCCGGCACTCATGTAGTTTGGTGCCTGTGGAGGCATCCAGATTTGACCACGGAAAACACCGCCTAACCCTGCGATACGGAGTCCGTTGACCAAAGCCACACGCCCATGCAAGTTATGCCCTGCCAACTCACTTCTCCATAAACGGTCGTAGAAGTAGTCATTGTCGGTGTCATGATTGCCAGGAATCCACCAAACATCAACAAATGGCAATATGTCAGCTAAAACTTCATGCAAAGGCGCAGGTGGCTGAAGGTCACCTAAAATCACCATTGCTTTTGGACGGTGCTCTTTACCGGCTTGAATAATATGATCAAAGCCACCGTGAGGATCTCCGCAAAAGAAGATCTCCTCTGCACGTTGTTCAATCGAAATGGCGGTATCCATCGGCTCGGCAGGCTTTACCTGTCTAGGACGAGGGTGAGCCTTATGACGATAGTGATACGAACGCTGAAAAGTCACCTTTGTGACTCCTTATTTATAGTTTTCGATCATAGCAGCAAGCTCGCGACGAACGGCATCTTGTAAGCTTTGCGGTTCCATCACTTTGCAAGCTGCGCCATAACGCAACAAATCTCCAACCAATTCGGGACTATCGCTCGCAAAAGGAATGGTTAATTCATAAATATCGTCATTTAACCAAGTTTCAAACTGGTCCTTATGCCAAACAAATTGGCTTGCTCGTTTGGCTGCATTACCCACAAAACGAATTCGAGCATATTGCGGGATTTCACCACGGAACATGCCATAGGTTGCCCCCAAAGTTGCTTCAACCGTTTTCATAGGAACTGGCTTGACGCCCGTTTGCATCATGTCGGCATGGCGAATATTTTCAATATTGAAGCTACGAAGCGCATTGCGCTTATGGCACCAAGCATCCAAGTACCAACAACCACGGTAGTAAACCAAACGCATTGGACTGACAATACGCTCTGTTTCCTCATGATTGTTGTCGGACCAATAACGAATACGTAAACGATTGCGATGAACAAGTGCCTGGCCTAAAACTTCAAAATACTCATTTTCAATAGGCTTACGAACCGGCTCTTCAATAATGACACGCTTTTTTAACTCATCAATGTTAGCGGCCTCTTCGAACATCGCTGTACGCAATCGAGCTCCTACTTGACGAAGATCCTTCGTCAAATAACCCTTGCGATTTTTTTGTAATTGTTCGAACTGTTCCAAGGTCTTGACCGAGCAATACAGTTCATCAGGAGTAAACCAAGAAGAACGACGTTCGTAAAAATCGTCACGCTTAGCTTCTGCACGATTTTTAGCAAAAAGATAGCCACCACGAACACGAGAGAAAACAATAGGAGCTTTGAGGGATTCACGCATATAGCGAATATCGCGCTTCACAGTGGCCGGTGCTGCACCTGTTGCACGTTGCAATTCTTCAAAAGTCACAACACCTTTTTCAGCAATGAGGCGATCGATTTTCATAATGCGAACGCTAAAATCGTTGGTCGTATTCATTCTTCTTGTCCTTAAACCTAACTTAAGACTTGTTTGAGTTAAATAACTCAAAATAAGTTCAATTTATATACTCTTCTAATGGTATCAAATGGTGAGCCCTCGTTCAACCATAGAATTAATGATTTGCTAAAACTAGGCATACAAAAAGCGTTGAAGCGAACAATTCATGATTACTGATTTAGCCTTTGTACATTTATGGGATACAAAAAAAGCTTCGGACTTGAAGATAGCCAGAAGCTTTTTTAAATATCCTGAGCGTTAATTAGTGATTAACGACCATTCTTTTTGCGCCACTGAGCAATAGCGTCGCTAGCAGTTTGAATAAGCTCTGGACCGTAGTAGATAAAGCCCGTATAAAGTTGAACGAGACTTGCACCGGCTTCCATTTTAGCTACGGCATGTTCAGGTGTCATAACACCACCAGAGGCAATAATCGGCAACGTTCCTTTCAAGTGATCGGAAAGTACTTGAACAACAGCGGTTGAACGTTCAAAGAGCGGACGACCCGATAAGCCACCAGGATTTTCGCTCTTAGGCTCGCCTTCGACACCCTTGCGAGAGCTTGTCGTATTGGTTGCCGTAATACCGTCCATACCATACTGAACAAATACGTCTGCCGCACGGCGAATCGCATCATCGGTCAAGTCAGGACCGATCTTAACGGTGATCGGTACATAACGACCCGTACTATCGGCCAACGCTTTGCGTTTATCAGCAATGCCACTTACCAATTCGTCAAGATAATCACCCTCTTGAAGAGCCGTTAAGTTAGCAATGTTAGGGCAAGAAATATCGATAGCAAGATAATCTGCCGTTGCGTAGCTCTTATCCATCAAAACAATGTAATCGGGCAAAGACTTTTCAACTGGCGTGGGTGTTTGCTTACCAATGTTGACACCAACAATACCGCCCTTCGCACGAAAACCGGTTGCGCTTCGAGCAATATTGGCCATACCGGCTTCAACACCCGGGTTGTTAAATCCCATATAGTTAACAACACCTTCTTTAGGAATCAAACGCCAGCAACGAGGACGAGGATTGCCTGGTTGACCAACAGGCGTAAACGTCCCCGTTTCAATATGACCAAAACCTAAACGACCAAGACCGGTGACATGTCCGCCCGTTTTATCCATACCTGCAGCCAAGCCGATTGTATTGGGGAAGGTAAGACCCATCACAGTGACAGGATCATTTTTAGGCAATCCAGCAACTAAACGGGTTAACCCTGCAGCAGAAGCCCAATCAATATTGCTCATAATGAGACCATGGGCCGTTTCCGGATCCATTTGAAAAAGCACACTGCGGGCGAGTTTATAGAGCATTGACATGTAAAGAAGACTCCGAATTGAAGGCGAGTAAACAGTTCCCAATAGGCGGGCAACGAATTCTCACCTTGCCTCACCTATCGCTAAGCGACTGAGCATGCTTAAGTGTTTGATATGTCGACAATAGCAATAACTTAAGCCAGTCATCTTGTTTTATATAAATTAGCTCAAATTGTACTTGAAGCGAAGTTCGCCGTCATCTCGTAAATCGAAAAAACCGACTTTAATCGAACAAATTAGTATTAACGATTAAGGTTGTGATTCATCAAGCGGTGTTGAGCAAGCTGTTCGTACTTTGTGCCAGGACGTCCCCAGTTTGCGTAGGGCCAAATCGAGATGCCGCCTCTTGGAGTAAATAGACCGATCACTTCAATATACTTTGGATTCATGAGCTTAATTAAGTCTTTCATGATTTTGTTAATACAGTCCTCATGAAAGTCGCCATGGTTACGGAAGCTGAATAAATACAACTTCAAGCTCTTGCTCTCAACCATTTTTTGGTCAGGCATATAGTTAATTTTGATTTCAGCAAAGTCTGGCTGCCCGGTAATCGGACAAAGACTTGTGAATTCTGGGCAGTTAAATTGGACCCAATAATCATTTTCTGGATGCTTGTTGTCAAAAGCTTCCAAAATTTCAGGTGCATATTGTGTCGGATAGTTCGTATTCTTACCCAGACTACGCAACCCCTCAGTTTCACGTTGATATTGCATAACTGCCCTTTATTAAATCGTGTTATTTAAAGCATTACTTGGACAAACTTGAGGCTTTTCATAAGACTCAATGTAGCGAATGAGGCGCTTTGTTAACGGCAAAGCCACAATTTCGTAAACAGTTTTCATTAGCACTTGGAACAACATTAAGTTGAATAGCTCTGAAACCGGCAGTAGTCCGATAAATGCAATTGGATAGAAAACGAGAGAATCAAAACTTTCACCAATAATGGAAGATGTGATTGCTCGGAACGAAAAACCCTTGGATTGATACGCGATTTTTAAACGACTCATCACGAATGCATTTAACATTGAGCCAACAAGAAACGCGGCCAAACTAGCAATTGTGATACGAGGTGCCAATCCAAAGATAAAATCAAAGGCAGCTTTACCCTGCCAATAAGGTGCTTCTGGTAAGGCTACCGCAATGGCAGATAAGGCAATAAAGGCCAAAGTAATAAAAAAGCCCAACCAAATCATAAAGCGCGCTTTGGAATATCCCCAGATTTCGGTAACGCAATCGTTGGCAATATAAGAAAGCGGAAAAACGATTAGTGCAGCAGTGGTTGTAAATGGACCAATTTCAATGATCTTGGTCGCAAAAAGATTGGAGACGATGATGGCCGTACAAAAAATGACGCACATCACCATGTAGGTAATAGATACTTTAGTTGTCATAATTCTTGTTTTTAACGAGGTTAGCAAGGACTCGAGCGGGTGCAATTCTAGCAAAAGTTAATCCATAATTTCAAACCCACATTCATTGGCTCAGATCATATTAAGAAAGACAGCCAAATAGGAATGGTCACAATGGCCGCTATTGTATGAGCCGTAGTGACATTGGCAACCAATGGTGCATTTCCTCCCATAGAAGCCGTCATGACAAAGCATGACTGAGCCGTCGGTAACATCGCAAACACCATTAATGCTCCTTGGGCCGCTAAAGGCAACTCAAATAACCAACACATCAGAAATGCTAAAGCGGGAACAAGTATTAAGCGCTCGACAGTATTAGCAAAAATAAGAGTTCCATTGAATTGAAGACTATTGAGGCGAATACCTGCTCCGATACAAAGCAGTCCCATTACCAAAGAGGCCTTCCCTAATGATTGGCAAACTTGCATTGGTACAGATGGCAAAGAAACCCCCAGAAGATTAACGAGAAGACCTGCGCTCGTTGCGATGATTAGCGGATTCTTTACGACAGCTTTTAAAGTTCTGGTATAGGTTTTCGATGATCCCGATTGCCCATCTGATTTTGCAACTGCAGTGGCCAATGCGGCAACAGCAATCGTGTTACTGATAGGGACCCAAAAAGCGATCAATAGCGACAATAGTGCTAATCCTTCATTACCGTACAGTCGACTCACAAGAGCAAATCCAATATAGCTATTAAATCGGAAGCCACACTGGAAGGCTGATGCATGACTCACATCATCTGCTTTAACTAAATAACGAATGAGATAAGAGAACAAAAGAGCCATCATCATGGTTGCTATAGCAACGCTTAAATACTGACTTGCCTCTGATATTGATAGGTGAGAGCTTGCTACTGACGAAAATAATAATGGAGGAAAAAGCACGTAGAAAACAAGTTTCTCAGTGCTTCTCCAAAAGCCATCATGAAAGACTCCGTCTTTAAGGAAAGCTCTTAAAAAGAAGCCCAGGGAAATCAATAAAATGTCTGGAAGAATTAAAGTAACTGCTGAAGTCATTCACATAACCTTTATTACCTCTCCAAGAGGATTTTCAACTTCAATGAAGCAAGTTAAAAATATAAATCCTCTCCCGCCTTGCTTTAAATAGAATGGGTGGCCTCTTCCTATTTCTCAAACTCCCCTTTGATCATACAGTTCAGATACCTTCCAGGGTCTGAAATGAAGTCATCCCATTTAGCCAGTGGGTGGAATTCCTCATGTTCGATGTCCAGATAACAGAGCTTTTTATCCCTTGGACTCCATAGCAACAAGTAGTCACTATAGTTGTCCATAGCCGCCATGAGAGAGAGCAACCTTTTCCGTTTCCAGGTCATCTCCTGCACATCCATGAAGGAATAGAGCTCCGCCCACTTCACCCATTCTCGATCTGGGAACTCCAACCGCAGTGGTCCTGTCTTTAAGTATTTCACTAGCTTAGCGGGCAGTTTGTAGGGCATGAGCTGTCGGATCTTTTCCTGCTCGTTGTGCCAGTCCTCTGGTTCCTGGGCCTTCAGGTAGTTGGCCAACGCCTGATTTTTGTTCTGCACCGCCACCGTGTAAGGTCGGTCGCCGTATTTATCAGCAATAGTGATGTCAGCTCCATGCTCTATGAGCCACTGGACCATGGAGAAATCATCATTCCTCGCTGCTTCAGTCACAGGTGTAGAAGCGTATGGAAACACCATGTCCGGCTTGTGGTAATTGATATCCGCTCCTTTTTCGAGAAGCAGTCGAGCCAGTTTTGTATTACCTTCGGACACAGTAGCTCGGAATGCCTCACCCCCAAATTGAGCGACACTAATGCCAGCTTTCTCTAACACAGAAATGTTTTCCGGTCGATTTCCCCAGCGCACTTCCTGAAAAGCCCGCTCTTTCTGTTTAACACTGAGGTCGCCAACCTGTCCAACAAAGAGTGACACTACCTCTGGGCCACTGCAACGCGTCGCAGTTAATAAAAGTGGTTGCTCAACGGCTAGACTCGGATCTGCACCTTTCTCTAATAGAAAGTGAATCATGGAGACATCATTGCGAAAAACAGCGATCTCCAATGGCATCAGCTTGATGTATTCGCTGATTTGGATAGGAGCATCCAAGTCCAGACCGTCTTTAATTAACGCATCTAACTTGAAAGTGTCATGCTCACAGATAGCAGCGACAAGCTCTGGGACAGATTCCCAACAGCCAAGGTAAGCGATTTTGTACATACTGAATCCTTACAAGAAAATCTGTTGATATCGCGCTCGCAATGCTTCTGGCGCTTTCTTAATAACCGTCTTCCCGCCGTTTAGAGAATCCGTACTCCAAACTCCCCAAAGCACCTCTTGCCACAAAAATTCCAAGGATCTTTTGTCGCGATCGGATTCTTGCGGCAGGTAATCCGCCAAATGCTCCTTAACCTCCAACAACGCATTCAAGCTGGCTTCGTTGGCAATCAGCGTTCGGAACGATTTATCTGGATTCATAGTCTGCATAGACTGCACACCATGGACTAAGACGGGCATTGTTTCAACAGAGAATCCATATTTTTTGAAAAATTCATGAATGAACTTCTCCTGCAAAGAGGAATGTTCGTCATCACAGAGATCCAAATAGTCACAGACCAGTGATAGCCACTGTAGCCCTTCTAAACCCAATGCAAACACAGCAAAGGTACCTGGCATCGCGCAGTATTCCTCCGCGATATTTTGATAGTACTCGTACTCACGCATAGCCAATCGCGCGTACCGTTCAATCGCTGGATGCAAGTTCGGATACTGTACAGCGCAAGCAAAGAGCTGATTGATTCCCTTCTTAGGCAAACCTGGAATCGGGAGATATCGTTTGTCCTTGCCACGGTATTCCACTGAATAGCTACGGGGAAAGTCTGCCTGCTCCAAGACCTCACACAAATAATCTAAGATTTCAGCAAAGCACGCTTCAGTAGTGTCCTTGACCGAAATGCGAATCGTCGCAAAAGCATCATTCGTCGTCGCACTGAAATGGACCGTCTTACGCGCTTGAATGTCTTGGGGTAATTTGCCACTTCCGTACTTTTTTAAATGCTTCACCATCTCTGGTCGAAGTTGCGAAACAAGACTGAGATAATGATCAGTGGTTAGCGTGTCGTAGCTAGCACCATAGACAGTAAAACTCACAGCGACATAACAAACAAAACGCAAAAGATTCTCATCCACATCCTCTGGGTGCAATTCAGGGCAGACTGTGCAAGGTGGATAAGGCGTAAAGTCATCTTCCTTTTCTCCTGCCTCAAAATAATTCTCCTGAACCTTTCGTTTAACAAATTGACCCAAAGCATAATGAATCTCATTCCAGCCAACCAACCGCCGAAACGCATCACAAAAGCCGACCGCCTCATCATATGGGAAGCCCTTCACCGGCAGTCTAGCGAGATACCGATCCAACAATTGACTCGGAAGAAACGGCGTACCACTTTGGTTTCTGACAACCATGGGGTAAGCCGAATGGTTTTCCTTCGCTTTCCCGGCTAATACATCCTCGATGCACTGATCTGCCTGTTTGAGCACTTCAGGATCAGTGTCAGGTTTGTGAATCAAGTAGTAGCGTTGATGGACGCCATCGCGAGGAGGAAGTTGCATCTTTCACTCCAAATTACGTTTGTTGATGTTGCATGGACACCAATTGGCAGTCCGGGCAGAATTCAATATAGAGCGTGCCTTCCATACCATCGAACAAAGTCGCCCATTGAATTTGCCCCAAGAGCTTCATAGGCTTGCCACAATCCGGGCAGATGGTGTACTCACAATCCTGCACCCAATTGGCAAAACCGCCAATCGTATTAACGTCCTCCCAAGCCGCGCCATAAAACAGCGGTTTAGGTTGATCAGCCAACACAAGTTCATTGGCTTCCATCGCCTGATATTCCTCGGCAGGGATGTAGCATTTCATTGATTCGCTACCATCAAACATCTGAGACGGCAACACCTCTGACAAACCATCTAGCGAGAAGCGATTGAAGGCAGGTCCTGCCAAGAATCCCACACAATTCGGGCAACAAGTAGCCGTCAAAATGCCACCCAATCCTAGAAAGGCCAGTCGTTCGTCATGACCATCCACAATCAACATGTCAACCATAGGGCCGCCGCAATGAGGACAGCGATCTTTTCTGATTCGTCCAATGCGAACAGGTGATTTTGTCGGGTTTTCCGATTTGACCATTGGATAACAAACGTCAAAATTCAGCTGAATTCGTTTGCCTGACTTGTCAAAGGTCCAACCACCCTCCTGAGCGTAAACCGAAGGATCTACATGCAAAAATTGACGCCATGGACGAGGATGACGTTCTAAGGCCAATAAGGTTTCTAACGCTTTATCATCACCTTGCATTGCCAAACAGCACATCAATTCAGAAGCTGTGTTTTGATAAACTGCTTGATCAAGTGCCTCAATCAATTGGTCGCGAACATCTTCGGGCGCTCGATAGTAGAGTGCGCTTGGCGAATAGACTTGGTGCGCTACAGCTTGCCTCTGAATTTCTGGCGTAATGGCATCGTGTCCAGATAAGAGCCCCCAAAATGCTTCATATGTTTTACCACTCCAATCCCCAAGCTCACTAATATTGTCAGCGAGCTGTATCTGTAAAGACTTAATCTTTTCATGAGACCATGCAGCCACCTCAGCACGGTCTTGAGTAGCTCGACATTTCCAACACAGCCCTTGGTAGCCTAACGATGTTCCGCAAACGGGACATTGGTATTTGAGTTTCATCACCTAACCTCCACCGTTATTGATCATCTATTTCGTTTGATGTCCGGTCCCAAACACCACTGCCAAAGCAATGAGACTGAGAAAAAGTCCTAACCAATCACGATCTATGAGTTGCTTGAGCAACACCAAACCAATCAATCCACCAACAATCAAAAGAATACCATTCATATCACGCCCGGCCTCCCGTAGCATAAGGTACTTTGTGAACATTCAACACAGTTCGTAAAAGTGGACTTAAGGCGTCCTCACATTGGCACTTCCGTTGATCTTTACCAGACAAACGGCCTTCCTGGATCAACTTCATACATGCTTTATCTGGCATAGAAACTCCAAAAACGAGATACGCTATTTAATCGTTCCTTCAGGGACAACATCAGGGTAACGCATTTCAAGATCTACCGCTTCCCCAACAGTTTCCTTAAGCTTTGTCAAACGTTCATCTAATACTTTAATCACTCCCTCCGTCTTATCAGGATCCTCTACAATAATTTGCAAAACCTGACTTTTATCATTGCTTTGAATCGATGACCAACGCATTACATCATCAAGTCCCATCAATACCTTTTCTAAAGGGACAATAACATCATCTTCAATGCCTTTTGAAAGGTAGGGCTCCTTAAGTGGGGTTACCGTAATAAGAATCACGCTAGGATCAAAGAAGGGAGAGGTTATCTCAAACGAGGCTTTAAGCTGAGTCAGATCCTGGCCATTTGCGGTCATCTTCAATAACCCTTCTGGTGTCAAACCAAACTCCAATGTTGTTTGGTAGTCAGACTCACTCGTCTTCTTAACGGCTCCTTCTTCTTCAAGAGCTTCAACATAACGCTTTAGATCTTGAGTCAGTATGGTGGCAGCAACAGGCACATCTTTCTTTTTACTCAGATCCGATATTTCCGCAGTTACATCAAAGCTCGCCTTCGGGAGTCCATGATTAACAAATTTGCCTTTGACTTTGATATCAGTACCCGCCCATGTCATTGAAAAATCACGTATCTCACCATGAATGGGGCCTTGACCCATAATCGCGAAAGGATCCATCAGCGTACCCGACGGACAGATCCCAGGTAGATCAGCCGTAACCGAACCCAAAAAGAGTTGAGCAGAAAGACATGGCAACCAAACGTCTTCAGGGGTGAGCATAGACGCACTAAAGTGCGTATTCAAAGGTGGCAGCCCTTCTTCGTAAATTCTAACTTCCTTTGCTTTGAACTCAATATCAGTCAAATTACCCTTAATATCACCTTCTTTTTGTGGGCTGATCTTCAATTGATACTCAAAGGGCCCAAACATAATGGGCATTACTTCGCCTTCAGCCTTATCGCCTTCAGAAACATAGGAAAAAGTTAATGTGCGAGGTGATGCTTGATAGTCGTAAACAAAGGATTTTTCGCCAAAATAAACCTTACCACCCTCACCCATTGTTTCGGATGCCCCTAAACTGGCATTGACCGAAAAGCTTCTGACATCCTTTTTAGCGACATCAACATCAAGCCTAGCAACAATATGACCATCACTTACAACATCACTGCCTTCTGACGCCTTCACCCAATGAATCTCTGCTTCTTTGGGCTGCATCAAAGCATTGAAGTCAATTGAAGCTCTCGGATTGGCTTTAACAAAAATGGCCCGTTCTGGATCAGCTACGGGCACTGCAGTAAAACGAATCGATGGAAAGAGTCCTGGCGTAAAACGCCCATTCATTTCAAGAAACACTTCGGACAGCCCATCATCCTCTCGAAATCCAATTCGTAACGCCAAATCGCGATGAAACCAATCTCCTCCCAATCGCTCCTGCTCCAAAGCAAAGAAACCCATATTGCGGACAGATAAAGTCTTGCCCATTTTGTCGAATGTTTGTAGCTGCCACCACATGAGGCCGCCATAGGCTACCGTACCAAGAAGAGCGACACCCACCGACATCGAAACTATTTTCTTTTTAGTGAACAACATCACAAACCTCTACTGTTAAAACCGTTTTGAGAGGAAATAAAGACTACATCCAATGAGCAAAAGACCGAGACAAAAGAAAATGAATCTCAAAAGCCCACGAGTCAACAATGGAGCATGAGGCTTGCCTGTTGGGTCACACAGCCAGTTCCAATTTTTGACAGAACCAATCACTGAAATGCAACCGAACAAAAGCCAGATGAGGTCGTTATAGTCTTTGAACAATTGGGTAATGAATTCATCCATAGCCACCTCCTGCAAAGTGACTTCAGCGCACTGACTCTAAAGAACAACGGTCAACAACTGCTCCTGTTTTATCAATACAAAACCAGTCATCGCTCTCCCACCGATGGTATTCACCATCAGAACCTGATACTTCAACCAACTTTCCAGTTTTAGTGACCCGGGCAATACCTTCTTCAAATGGGAATCCATAGGCAAACTGAGGTTTAATTTTGACTGTACCTTGAGCATCTGCATAGCCAACTCGCCCCTGATCATCGACAATGCGCGCATAACCATCTGATACAGGATCTGGGCCGTTGTCAAAAATAAATGGTTGAATGAGTAGGCCACTCATTAATAAGAAAATCAAACGGCTCGTTGGACTACACATCTGGGCCTCCGAAATGGGTTAGCTCAGAAGACAGTATAAATAAGAGTGATTTCAACTCACAATGAAAAATACTCCTAGAAACAATTAGAGTTCCAGCATGATCAACTTGCAAACGACATCGCGCAGTGGAAGTCTTTAAATATTTTTAAGCCATCATCAAGCTTATCCCAATCTTTCTTGCTGCTACGGATCGAGTCTCTGCAATTTGAGCATCCCTCACCTATCACTAACGCCCTTTGTACACACAACATACTTTCCAAAGCAATCCTTTCTGCTAGACGACGCTTAATCATTGTTCACTCCAAGCATTAAAAAACAAAGCTCTAGCATCTTTCGAAACTAGAGCTCTATCGTTAATAGATTAAGTCGTAGAATCACCATACTTTGTTGCACATCAGTTAAGCAATTCTTTAGCTTGTGTTCCTCTTAATTGCAAAGGCGGCGACATGATGCATCAAGGTTCGATGATCGCGGTCGTAGGTATTGAATCGCCTAAGATCTAAATTTTCCTTGCCGTACTAAGGTTTACTGGAGATAGAAAAATGCGGGGATTCTCATGATTAACCACCATTTAATCATTGACTGCTTCACATAAACTCTTCTGATGAAACATCACCAAAGAAGAAGAAAAGAACCAAAGCCAAGTTAAACAAAATATACAAGCCTATCAATATGCATATTATGAGAATTAATCTCTTTCCAATGGGACCAGCCTTTTTTCTTAATGACGTTAATAATATAAGCATTAATGCCATTAAAATTAGTAGTGCGATTGAAATCATAATTTTCTGACCCTACAGTGCTAATTTTCATAATTGCATTGATCTTTTGGTACCCTACATCTCTTCTCGGATCGATCCTTTGCCAAGGACTCATCTTGTTTTTTCTATCCAACTACAGAAAAAATTATGATTCCATTAAGAATTACTACATCTGTTGACCGTTTTGAGAGATATTGCTTTTTACGTCTCCTCACTTTTATGAGATGACCTATGTTTTTCAATCTAACCTACTAAAAACAGTTTGATATTGCTTTTGAAGTTTTTCTGGAGCGCTTTCTAAAACCTTCTGCCCCCCCCTTAGCGCTAGCTTTCCCCCAAATTACATAACAAACAGTCTCCCATGCATATTGCAACACTTCTTCTAGACTGGCCTCCTTATCCTGAGTGAGTTCATCACATTCGTCATCATCGTCACCCTCATCGGCAAAAAATCCACTTGGAACAATCTCTTGAAAGTGATTTTTTGCCGTAATTAGAGCGTCAAGACTTTCCTTATTTGACATCCATGCCGCATAGTCCTTGGAATACTTCATGTTCTGCATGGATAGAACACCACGAATGAAAATCGGCACAGTTTCTTTAGTAAACCCGTACTGTTTCACATACGTTTTGAGGAACTTTTCCTGTAAGCGAGAGTGCTCATCATCACAAAGGTCTAGATAATCCCAGACCAACTGTCGCCAGACATCCCCCTGCATACCCAAAGCGAACACAGCAAAACTTCCAGGAAGTCCACTTTGCTCATCATTCAAATTGGTGTAGCTTTCATACTGTCGCATAGCAAGACGAGCATACCGTTCAAGTAGAGAATGAAGAGACGGAAATTCAACAGCACAAGCACAAAGTTAGTTAATGCCCTTTTTAGGGAGCCCAGTAATGGGCAAATATTTCTTATCAGGACCTTTAAATTCCACGGCATAGCTACGAGGAAAATCTTCCAGTGCTAGAAGCTCACAAAGGTAGTTCAGTACTTCGGAATAACAGGCCTCCGTGCTGTCCTTGCCAGTAATACGAATAACCGCAAAGGCATCATTAGCCGACGCTGAGAAATGTTCTGTCTTCCGCTTTTGGAGGTTTAGAGGTAGTCTGCCTGTTCCTTGTTCCTTGAGCTTTTTCACCATGTCTGGACGGACTTTCTCCACCAAGCCAAAGAGGTAGTTAGTGTCCAAATACTGAAAGTCTAAACCGTATACCTTATAGCTCACCGCTACATAGCAGGCGAACCTAAGCAACTGCTCCGGTACCTGATCTGCACTGATACCTGGTTTCAGGGAATACTCTCGATCCCAGAAGTGGTCGTCTTCATTGCCTGTTGCGACAAAATACTTCTCCTGAAGCTCCCGTTTGAGCATATCAAATAAGTGATGGTCAATCTCACCCCATCGACTCTGTCTGCGCAGGTTTTCACAGAAGGCTATGGCCTTTCCCGCATCAAGAGTCTCTGCCTCTTGCGCTTCGGTCCATGTTCGAAGCAGTTGCCACACCTCAAATGGCGCTCCTTGACTACTAACCACTACTGGTGGCCAATGGGAATCCAAACGCGTAATTTTCCCGTCAATAGCATCCTGGATGCATTGGTCAAAGAGTGGCTTCAACACCGTTTCAACCTCAGGCTTCATCCAGTAACAGCGACCATCAGCACTATTACATTTAGGTAAAAACATAGATTTTTCCATAAATCACCGTATCCAATATGCGACTCTAATCACTGACAAGTGATTGACGATCGTCACCATATAAGCATACAAAACATTGCAATTGTCAGTAACACGAGTCCTAAATTCGCCTGCACCATCAGCCCAAAAAGACTCTCTTTGGGTAATCTTCTCATCCTTTTTAGCATTCCTCGTTGCACATACTCCGTCCCCATCACTTTGTGTTCTAACCAAAAAGTCAATCCGCAAATCAACCCAAGGAAAACCAATAAGCCAAAACCTTTTCCTAAGATCAATAGTTCGAGAATGAAACCGTTGGTTAGTCTCAAAATAAGTACAAACAAAAAGAGCGTGAACAAAACAAAAAAAGGGGTAAGCGCTTTTTGAGACTCAAAATAGATATGGTCCTCCCTTTCACGATTGGCTCGTTTTTTAGGAAGGTTGAGGTTCGCCAACCACCGAAGCCATCGCGGCGAATCCGTCAAAGCCCATCGACTAAAACGATCAGCATAAAATAGGACAGCATAGAGTCGTATGCGAATACCCGCGAGTAGACTCGTCATCATCGTTACTCCTTTGTTGACAAGCCTCTCAGAGTTGGTCTAAGTCAATAAAAGGCACATATACACCGCAGACTTGCCCATTCGCGTCGTACCCAAAATACGTCGGATAGACACCATCACCTAGACCCGACGTAAATACCACCAACCGACTGTTTGCTCCCGGCACAGTCCAAGAAGCCCAATCACCATCAGCACTTTGATACTGAGGATATTGACTCGCACTCGCTTGCAAAAGATCTGCAAAAAGATCGTTATAGGGATCAACGCCCTCTTCTTCAGCTTCGCGCTTTTTCCAATAACTTATGAATGCTTTTTGCGTATGTTCGTCCGTCAGCGTTGCCATCCCTGCATCTACAGAAAATCCAAAGAAGTCGCCTTCTTTGAGGAGACCAGCTAAGTTTTCATCGCCGCACATACCTAACTCATATCGCACAGGCTTCGTCTCAGAAACGCTTAGTTTGGCACAAACATAGTGACATCCTAAGTTCCGAGAGACTCTAACTGCCATCGTTAGCGGATAACATCCCGCCGGAATGCTTTGGATAAACGGCTTGGCATTCTCCATCGCTGTACACGGGTCACAGGCCACTAGCCGACCTGTTGGACAATCGAGGTCTCCGAATGCCAATAACACCATGTTCTGATGGACTGAATTCACAGACGTAAAGTACTTCTCATAGTCAACTGTACTGACAAGCTTGTCTTTAATAGACTCATATTTAGCGCTCCATGCCTTGAAGGCATCATCCTTCTTAGAAGCGCTCAGATCGTTAACATTAAGTCTAATAATCGGACGATAAAAATCGAAGTCTCCGTTAAGTTCGTCACTATCATGTTTATTAGGTTTTGCATGTGGTGAACAGGGCAAATAACCTAAAAGTGGCCCCAAACTTCCGCAGATATTTCGACCGCCATCTCCGCCACACGTGGTCAATGTTTCTGCTTCAACTACCTCACGTTTGTATGGGTCATAGGCTATAGAAAGTCCAAAGAAGTTGGGTTCCTCTAGATCAAATGGCTTGTCCTCATCCTCTAAGCTTTCGAAATGGTGTAGATGCAGGGAGTAGTCCATTCCATCCCCCCAAGGGAACAAGGTGCGGCCTCCACCGCCACACAGATAGGCCCACTCGTCCGCTGTAGGCAGTGAAAGACCCTGCTTTACCAGCCTAGCACGAAGCTCTTTGTAGTCTGTGCGATTATAGATGCAGATCCGAAAGCCTTTTTCCGTCCGCTCAATGCGTGTTGACTTGTGCAAGGTAAGGCTGTCGAGGTCGCTCCAGGCAAACTCCCGAAACTTCTTCAGCCACTCAGGATGGGCGGTTAACCTGGGATCGGTCATAGCAACCGGCTCCCAACACAGTTCCTCTAACTCCCGACCCACCAGCATAGGGGCAATAGCGACCTGTCGAACGGGAGCCATGCTTTCGCGAATCATCTCCTCCGGGTCCTGTTCTGTCTCCCATTCTTGAAACAGATACTCCAATTCCGCACGGCTATCTTGATCCAACCCTACGGCAAAACAATCCCATCCTAGTGTCACAGTATCGCCAGGCACAAAGACAAACTCACGACCGTCCTTCCTAAAACGTCCCGTGATGCAACGTTGTCCCCAACGTTTAAAGGTTTCGAGTCCCAAGAAGTCAAATCCGAACCGAGCTGCCACACGTTCCATAAGAACCACTCGATCCGAGTCACTCAATGTTTCAAAGCCAGATCGAGTTAGCCAATCTGCACTGATCACACTCTCTTTGCCCTCCTCATCAGAAGACGCTTTCACCGATGAGCGATTCGGCAACACAAACGGAATGTTTGGATAGCGTTCTTGACAATCTCGCCAAGGTTCAAGTTGTCGCTTTTTACTCGATTCACGAAGGAAACCCCAAAAATCTTTGGGATATAGGAACACAGGACCGACAAGATGTCGTCTGACAACAATGACAACAGTCCCATCAAGCAAAATCCCAAGATGCTGGAAACGATCCTCGCCAAACATCCCCGGCTTAATCCGAAGGACTTCACGCGTTGTCATATTGATGAGTTGTGCGCTATCGTAGGCTCGACTCTCACCATGGGCTTGAAGCAAAAGCCAATCCCGAGTTAGCCATCGACATCTCACATCTTCACCTATACCTGGCAATGCAGCAACTCTGCACCGACCGGTATTCATATCCAAATCCAATAGACAGGGATCAATCCGTCCACGACCGCTAACGCAGTGAATCATGTAAATGTGGCTCGTCCCTGGCACTGGCACGGCATCTGACAAATGATCGTAGCCTGATAATTTAAAGGAATGCTCAACGACTTTTCCGGCCTCCCAACGATAAATCGTTCCTTGATACCACTCGTTGGAGAAATAGACTCTTCCGAGGCCATCTGAGACAATCCCTGCATGGTAACTTTGCGCCCACCCGTCCTTGGGCAAGACCACATTATCAACCGACTTACAAGTCCCCTTTTCAGTCAGTTCAATGTGAGTGACATTACAAGGATCTGCTACCCAAAGCGAAGACCCAACCCAATATGACGATTGAGGTGCATCATCGTACCCAATCTGAGATGGTTCAAAAAAGTTAAGGGCTGACGGGTTTTTGCCAACCATGATCCGGCCTATCTTACTGGCCGAAGCTCGAGAGACAGCATAAACTTCAAGCTTTGCTGAATAAGATAAAGTACACAAGCCTGCGTAACTGCGAGAACGAACGACTCTCGGAGGTCGATAACGAAGATCTGCGAAGCAACCGCTCATCCATTTTTCAGAACCAGAAGGCTTCCATTCACCCGCTGCATAATTCCCGGCCAAAGAATTAAAGAAATAATCATACGCAGTATCGTCCTCTAATCGATACTCATCGCATGGCATGACTTTCTCAACCTGCCGTGGTATAGCTGGTTCACCCCACTGACGTTTGGATTGCCGTAGGAGCGTAAAAGCCTGATTTTGGCCCTTGCAAAAGGCTTCGAATGCCTCACACTCATTCTCCGGGAGGATGGTCAGAAGATGAATATCTTCACCATCCAAATCAAAGAGAGCCAGCCCAACCGCCGACAATTCTTGTCCTAATGCAAGTAAACCTTTGTCGTGCGTTAAACGCATGTATTGTTGGCAAACCGCATCAAATCGTCGATCCAACAGGATATCCATCGTTGAAGCGAAGTGTTTTCGCAATTGAACTAACGTGTCATCCACAGCCCCTTCATCCGTTCGCACATCGACGGCTTCATCAATCAGCTTCTGAAAGTCAGTCATGATGAGTCACTCCAGCAAAGCGTGTGCATCGGTTAACCTGACGCACACACTATGTTTGATAATCAATCTTCCTCTGGCTTTTTAATGATCAAAGCCCCGGCCTCGCGGAAAAACGAATGGAAGCCTAAAGTCAACGCTTCTGGATGACTTTCACCAAATTGATCTACCACCTCAATTACTTCCGGTAAATTCCAAGAAAAGAACAAGTCGTAAGCGTAATCTTGTCCTTCAATTTCCCCAAAACTTTCATAAGCGTGACTCACTTTTTCAGACAACAACTGACGTAACTCCGCTCGAAGCTTAGATCGTGTAAGCTCAGAATGGTCTTGACTATCAATAAAAATAACGCCAGCTGTCACACCAGCCTGATGGAGATGTCGCATTGGCTCAGGTTCATTGCGAAAGTACGCAGAAAGAAGCGCTGGACACGAAGCGCGGCCACGTCTTGCGTCAATAAGATAATCGCAATTAGGCTCAACTTCGTGTTTCCATTGGAATTCAACTCGCTCATCCAGATAATCATCTAACTTACCAAGCAACTTTTCAGGAGCAGTTTCTTGGATATAACGAACATACTCTGGCAGCGAAAAACCAACTCCCTTTTCTGGCTTTCTCGATAGTCTAAAGTTGGAGAAATGCTTCATATGCGCCACCTCTCCAAATGCATGATCTAAGAGCAAATTAACAGCTCGGAAAGCATCATCAACTTCATGCTCTTCAAGCTCTTCTAGAAGTTTTGTATAAATCGTCAAGCAAGGGGAGGCATCTTCCTCCACGCTTTCCCAAAGCACAAGATCCTTTGCTGCATATTCACGCGAACCCATCTTCAAAACAACATCAGCACAAGACGGTAAGGCTGAACGACAAAGTGTTACCTGCCAACATTTTTGCAGAGACGCTGGGATGGCTCGGCACATCGCTCTTAATGGATAAAGACTGAGATAGTTACTGTTCGTTGAGAAATTAACCTCTACTACTGCTTCAGTAGCTCCTACTGCAATGGATGTTTCCGGCAATGCTTCATTAATTACCTGCTTCATTTCACCCAATACTGTCGGAACGTCTTCAGATTTAGCTAAACGCTTTTGCCATACTGTCGTTTTTTCTTCAAAAGTCTTCCATACAGCTTCAACACGTTTAGCAAATGGCTCTGAGAATCTCGGATAACTCATTTGTCCACGACATGCTCTTATTAACTCCAACGAATCGTGGTCTCCTTTGCGCAAAGCTTCTGCTCGCTCAAGATATTGAATTGCCTCATCATCACGATCCATATAAAAGAGCGCATATCCCATCCGAAATTGCCACTCAAAAGTATCTTCAAACTGCTCTTTTATGGATTCCAGTAACTCTATCGCTCGTTGCAATCCAGAACCTCGTGGTTTAGAAGCATTGTTATGTGCTCGAGCCAATTCAAGCGTTAATACGGGATGTCGGTCAGAATCCGAAATATTTTCAAGCATGCGAATGATTTCGTCATAGTTATCCTGTTCGTTCAAGCTTCCCACACGATCTAACGTAGCTCGAATTTCTGGACTAAGTTCTGCTTCATTAACATAGTCAGGAAGGGCGCTCTCATTAGAAAGCCCACCATTGACCTTAAAACGCATCACTCTAGCTTCACCATTTTCTGACTCGGGCTTAAGTACAACATGAACAGTACGATCGAGATCCAACCAAAGCTCACTGATTTCACTAAAGGCACAATGTCCATCCTGAATTAACTGCTCTAGCGCAGCTTTGAAATGCTTCACCCAAGTTGGCAAGAGATGGGAAAAGCCAGCTTCGTTCATTCGAAAAACGACATGAACAAGACCTAAAGAGAGCGGAACATCAGCCCCAAGACATGCTGGAGCATCTGGCTCTGACTTTAGTTGATCAATGTTGAATGCTTTTTTGATAAGTTCAAATCCATCTGGATCTTTAACAATACAGGTTAGAGCTAACTGTTTATTGAGCACCTCTTGAAGATCCATCTGAAGGTTTTGAAGATTTTTATCCTGCTCTGGATCAATATAGTGACACATCATCACGGTTAAAGGAGTGTCGAGCTGAATTTCTTCTATTAGTTGAAGAAACTCAGGATCTTCTGGTACTAGCTCTAAGCCCTTAACCGCAGCTTCTAATGCCCCCATCTTATCGTCAAAGTGTGCTCTTAGCTTGCCTAAGTGCAACCAACCCCAAGGATAAGTCGGCTCAACTTTTACTCCAACTTCTGCAACATCTAATGCTTCATCAAGCCGCCCAGTATGAGTAAGAGCAACTGCTAATCGGTAATGCCAAACACCACTATGAGAGGCATTTTCTCGGGCCTTTTCTAAAACTTCCACTGCATGCACATACGACAGGTATTCGTCATACTGCAATAAAGCAAAAGCTCGATAAAGTGCAATCTCTAAGTCTGAATCAAATTCTTGTAACGTAAAACGACCACTTGAAACTCCTTCTTCAGATAAGGAGTCTAGATAGGACAACATCCGTCCAACAGCAGTTTCACCATTTTCATCACAAGCATCCAAATAGGCTCGTTCTCTATCAGTTAAAAGCATAATATCTCCTCAACATTGAAGTCCCCGAAGAGAAATACCGTCAACAATCCGCTCCAGCTTCAACCAATAGCGTTGTTACTTCTTCTAATCCCGAGGCTGCCGCATACGTTAACGGACCATTGCCATCCATATCTCGCTGATGAAGATCAACCCCATGGGTCAACAACATACGAACGATTTCAATATTTCTTTCGCGAATCGCAATCATTAAAGGCGTTTGCCCATTTCTAAGCTTTGCATCACAGTTCGCTCCTGCCTTGATGAGCAATTCCAATATCACCTGGCGATTAAGACGAGCAGCTTCAAAAACTGGTGTTTCTCCATTTTTACCGGCTAAATCAGGATCTGCACCGGCCAAAAGAAGTTGTTCAACACAACTCATTGCGCCGGACTTGGTTGCTGCCAATAAAACACTTTCACCGGCATCGCTACGAGCATTAATGTCAACATTGGGTGTTTTCAAAAGAACAAGCAATGTTTCCAAATCACCTTGACGAACGGCTTGGTGCAATGCAGTCAACCCGAATCGGTCTTTGGCTACAAGGTTGGGTTCAGCAGAAGGTGATAACTGGCGTTTTCTTTCTAACAAAACGGATAAAACTTCAGGCATCGATCGACTTGCTGCATAATCAAGAGCAGTCTTACCATCTTGATCTGCCAACTCAAGCTCAAGTCCCGGATGAGCTAGGAAACGAAGAGCTGCATCAGTATGGCGAGTATCAATCAAAGCCATTAATGGCGTGATCCCCTGTCGTGTTTGAGCGTTAATGTCAGATCCCTCAGAAACCAAGACGTCTAAAACCAAAGAGTGCCCCATCATGGCCGCCCAATGCAACGCAGTTCGTCCTTCACGGTCTGTTATCAAGGGACTGGCACCTGCTTTTAGCAAAGCCTTAACAATTGGAAGACTTCCACCTTTACTTGCAATCATCAATAGCGTCAGACCATCCGAATCCGCAAAGTCGAGATTCTCTGCGCGCTTTAATAAGGCCGAAACAACCCCTAAGTGTCTTGCTTTGACAGCTTCAAATAAAGCATTATTCAGCATCGTTAAACTCCCAAATTATCTTATTTGCTCTGCCACCCGTAGTGTTAATCCTGCTTGTTGAGCTAATTGTCGAGCTCGATTAAAATTCAATGAATTCAATAAAACGAATACATATGAATCACCATCTATGCTTAGTTCAACGAGCTTAACTGACCATCCCCAAAGTTTGGTCAGTTCATCAAAAGCACGAGCATATGCAGCAACCTCGTCTTCAGCTTGATCCTGCAAAGGCAAAACTGAAAAACCTGCATTACGGATCGCTTCGTACGTCAACAACCCTTGCAACGAATCGCAAAACTCTGCACGATCAACCTTCCAGTCCATTTCGGTAGCAAGTTGCAATGCAATAAATAAGTCTGCGGTTCTTCTTGCCAATAACATGTCGTCATTTTGAGCTCGTCCAGACAGTAACCCTAATGCCAAGAGCTCAAGTTCTTCTTCAACCCGCTCTACAGGAGCTAACGCCAAACTCAAGAAAGCCTTTAAGGCTTGTACCCGCTTTGCCAAATCTAACGTTTGACCTTCTTTGAAAAGATTCAAACTTAAGTAACTAGACTCGTCGTCATTGGGTTGGAGTTGTTTTGGATTAACACCTGAACGTTGTCTCATTCGTTCAAAAAAGGAGGCGCTCTGAGGTTGAGAAGCATTGTGCGCGTTATTTGAACTTCTAACGGGAGCTTTTCGCTCATGATCCAACTGATCAGTTGGATCAGTCTTAATTGCTGTGGCCGATGTCATGGCCCTGATCCGGGAGAAAAAATCCGTTTGAAGCGCTTCAGAATTTTCTTCACTACTAGACAAGACCGTTTCTTCTTGCTTTGAGTTTTGATTTTCCATTGCTGAAAACAAAAGCTCTACTACCACTTCATTGCCTGCTCCTGCAGCTAAATCGAGAGCTGTTTGTGCTGCATTATTTTTGAGTGTTGGATCCGCACCGTTTTGAAGTAATAATTCGACAAAGGATTCTGCCTGAGAAGGTGAGGATATTTGAGCAGCATGCATCAATGGGGTTGAGCCAGTAATGTCTGCCGCATTAACATGCGCGCCGGCTTGTAGCAACGCAATGGCCATGTTCTCAGCCACGACTCCCCCGTGGCAAGCTAAAAGACCTAATGCTGTGATTCCTCCAGGCACCTTGCTAAATGGATGCGTATCTCCACTGGCTGGCATAGGGCGATTAGGATTAGCCCCGTTGGCTAACAAAAGCGATGTTGCCAATTCAGGCCAAGATCGCTCACCAGCTTGCCACCCTCTCTCAACATTTTGGGCCAAACACAAAAGCGGCGTCCTACCTTCAGGATCAATCGGAGCATCAGCAGCACCTTGGACTCGAAGCATGGCGCTCAGAGCCTGGGCCCAATCATCAGCTGTTAAGCCTGTCGGCAATGTTGTTTGAGATTGTGGCGCCCACAATAACATCCGCATTGCACTTGTCCCAACCACGTCTTGCCCATCTTGAGTCTTAGCATTGATACAGGCCGTTGGACTAGCTCCTGCATCTATTAGCAAGTTGATGATATCTGCATCGACCACGCTAGCTGCACACGACAAAGGCGTCAAACCAGAGCACACACCTTCGATACAGGGCTCATCATAAACTTCACCCAACTGAAGAAGAGCTTGAAGACTATCTATACGTCTCATGCATGCAGCTTCTGAGGCGTTAATCCCTAACGTCTGCAACTGAAGTTGAGCCAACTCATTATTTTTAAAGATATTATCTCCGTACACAAGCCAAGGGGCGATCAATCGAGAGTGATGTGCAATCGCTAAGTCTCGAGCCGTTTTGCCTGCGGCTGTTTTGCTTTGAGGATCGAGCCCTAACTTCTTGACTAAAATGACAGCAATTAATAAAGCACTTTCTTCCTCCTCAATAGAGGAGCAGCGCACCAAGGCGTTACATAGAGAGTGAAGTAAAGTGAAGCCAGAATCAGGTAATCGTCCTGAAACTTTTGCGCCGCAATGATCAATGGCAACGAAGAAGGGATATAAGAAACTATCAACAGCAATAAAAGCTGCATTACGTCCAGAACTATCTCTGGGCAATAAACTAGCACCCGCTTTTAATAATGCCGTAGCTGTCAATTCAACACTTTCTGGCATCTTTTGCCAGCCCCTAGGGGCACAGGCTAGGTGCATTAGTGGTGTCAGTCCATATTTATCGGTTGCATTGGGGTTAGCGCCGCGCTCTAAAAGAATTTCTACGGCTTGCGCGTCACCAGCGCTGGCTGCATGAGCCAACATTGACATTTGGCGATCATCAACAGCATCAACGTCAATTAACTGATAAAAGATGAGTCGCTTTTGAGTACCTGCGACCTGATCGTCATGCAAAGCGGTCACAGGATCAAAGTTCATAAGTTGCAGAGTCTTATGCATCTGTCACCTCACCTTTAGTGAACCGACCGTATTAAAAACACGGTCGGCATCACTTCAGTAATTATTTCATGAGCTAAACGATTGAACCCACGGGTATTTCAACCATTCGCCCTCATCTGAAAGCAATTCAACGCAAGCACCTGCGGCATCGTCGAGCCAATCCGCGGCCTCATCTTCGCCGGCTGCGATTCGCCAGAAAAGACCGCCAAAGAGATAGGAAACACCAAACTCTCTCCAACCATTAAAGCGAGCACTTGCTTCTTCTGCACACACTTGCAAAACAGATTCCGCTGTTTCTTCATCGATTAAGCCGACAAAGTGCCCCCATCGTACAAGAGCTGCAGCGCGTCCAATATCCCAGCCTCTCATCTGCTCTGCAGGAACTCGATCTTTAAAGTGTTGTGCAAACATCCACCGTTGCATTGCACCAGCGACATCTTCTGGGTCTAAAGTTGACGCAAGCTCTTCAAAGGAAGAAGTTGAAGCGTACTGGGCATATAAAGCAGACATCCCCCCGTCTTCAATTAAGTCTGACAATGTTTCGCCCAATTCCTCAGTATTCGTAATGCCCCAGAATTGACTCAAAATCATCTTGACCTTTTCTTCAAAGAAAGGTTCATGCTCTTCAGGATCCAACTGATCCAATTCGTGACCATTGAGATTTCCAACAATGCCACCTAACAGATAGGCGAAGACTTTCGCTTGTTGAGAACCTCTAGGAGCAACCTCTGGAGCGGGTTCAGAAAAGTCCGTCTTGAGCTGCTCAATATAGTTCATCGCATGGTCATATCCCTCTTGAGGATTTTCTGCTTCACTTTCGCCAGCATAGCCCATAGCTTGAGCATTATTCTGAAGCGTTTGAATGAGAGCTTGGGGATCAAATTGACCGCCATTTTGAACATCAGCTACCGCCTGCATGGCTGCAGTTTGAGCTTGAGATACCAGTTCACTTTGGTTTTGTAGAGACTGCTGGATTTGAGCCTTCATCATCTCCAACATTTCTGGATTGTCCCCGTACATTGACTCCATCATCTGCATCTGAGTCTTCAGCGCTTCTTCTTGGATTTTAAGTACGGCTTGAGCTTGTTCTCTTAAGAGTTGTTCTGTTGATTTAGCAGTCATAGGAACTCCTTTAAATACTGAGCCTATCGGCATAAAAATCTATAGACCTAATACTCGAGACAATTTCATCATAACATTGCGAAGGGATGTGAAAATGATAAAAATGCAAAATTTCTTTGCTAAATCTCAATACTTTCTTTTTTCCGATAGCCACCAGAATCTCCATTGAACAAGCACCGCTACACTACCGACTAAAAAGCCAATAGCATTTGAATTGGCTCTGACGAAATTGTTTCCACCTTTTCAGTCACTTGTGTTTTCACAACAAGCTGCACCAAGTCTAGTTTCTCAGTTATATTTTCTAGATCATTTTGTTCGTTCACATCTTCAATCAACGCATCCTGTATTGCCCACTCGAGGTTAACGGAGTCTTCATCATCACCGACACATTCATCCCAAAAGTCTTTTTGTAACTCCTCTGAAATATAGTTTGCAAGCCCTTTCAGTTGACTACGAAACTGTTTCAATTGATCTCCAAATATTGACCTTCCATCCTGAGGAAAGAGTGATAAGGCCTTCTCATAGTCAGCCAATACCAAATCAAAACGTTTGTCTAATCCTCTGAATTGCTGCATTTTTAGTAGAAAATGTTCATAGCGCTTAAAGCGTGTGGCTGGCATTAAATATGCATCTCGAGCACTTTCACTCAAGCGTCTATACAAAACATCTTGAAAATCGACCATTAGACGAATTCCTAACGCGCTAGTATCACTGATGTGCAACCGATCCACTTCCCAAGTAAATCGAAGCTGAGATAACACTCTGCGCGTCACTTCTTCAATCGCTTCTCCTTTAATATCACAGGCACTTAATCTTGCTTGAAATCTAGGATCCTGAGTAAATAATGTCTCTAATGCACGCTTTAATTCTTCTGCAACAATGCCACGTGTTAAGCAATGGTAACGACGGCTATATCGTTCCATTAAAGTGGTAATATCAACTGTTCGATCAAAGCTAAAAATCCACCCTCCTACACTCCTTAGCCCATAGCCATTGAGCTCACGCTCAAGCTCCTTAATGGCCATATCCAGCAAAATCAAACTAGGGACTTGAGACAAAATTCGATCGTTGACAATTTTCCAACTTTCTCCCGTTGGCGTTGACACCGATGGAGAAATGGGATGTAGGAGCAGTCGTGTAGAAATGGAAGTAACACTGAAAGTTGCTTGAACAAAAGCTTCTTGCACAAAAAACATGATCAATCCCCAAAATCTCTTTAAAGGGATTGTTCTTGCAACAATAGTGGATGAATGGATAAAAGAAACTACGACGAACACACAATAAATGAAAATACTGTATCACCCAACATCAAAATACAAACCCAATAAAAAGCTATAAACCCAAAAATGATGTCGTAGTGGAATTTATTTTAATTTCGTAAGATGCAAAATTGTCTGACACAAATCAAGAAAAACAAAAAAGTTCAGACCAAGCTGAACTTTTTTGATGGATTCACTGATGACGAAACTTATACGGCGGCTTCGTCAGTCTCTCCTGTTCGAATACGAATCACTTGTTCAACGTTGAAAACGAAAATTTTTCCATCTCCAACTTTACCCGTACGAGCAGACTTCTGAATCACCTCTACCGCCTGATCTACAAGGTCCTCACTCATTACAGCCTCAATTTTCACTTTAGGTAAAAAGTCGACCATATATTCGGCGCCGCGATAAAGTTCGGAGTGCCCTTTTTGACGACCAAAACCCTTCACTTCCGTAACGGTAAGCCCCTGAACACCAATGTCGGAAAGGGCCTCGCGCACATCATCCAACTTAAATGGTTTGATAATCGCTACGACTTGTTTCATGAAATATCTCCAAAAATTAAGGACGTTCTGTTAGAAGACCTTCAAAAAATTCGATAGGTAAGCTTCTCAAGGGAGCTGTACTGAGCCTAACACCTAACGGTGCCAAACGGTGCTTAAATTGAGAGCGTTTAACCAAACGCACGACTTGTTGAGCTAGATCAGACCCCCAACGCTTGCGCAATTTCTCACCACTCATATGACCTTCGATCATATGACGCAAAATAGCATCTAATACATCATAAGGCGGCAAAGAGTCTTGGTCCTTTTGATTATCTCTCAACTCTGCTGTTGGTGCTTTAAGCAAAATATTCACGGGGATCTTCTCTTTTAGATAATCAACGGCCTCACACATTGCATAGAGTTCGCTCTTATAGACGTCTGATAATAAGGCCAAGCCCCCCACCATATCGCCATAAAGGGTACAGTACCCAACAGCAAGCTCACTCTTGTTACCCGTATTTAAAACCATTGATCCATCTGCATTGCTAAGTGCCATCAAATAAATGCCACGTATACGTGCTTGCAAATTTTCTTTCATCAAGCCTGTCTCAATACCATAAGGCAGTTGTTGACTAACAGTTTCATTTAGCAGGTTAAAAGCCGGCATAATATCCATTATGCGCAGTGTCAAACCAAGATTGTCACAAAGTTCTCGTGCATCTTTAAAGCTTTCTTCACTCGTATAGCATGACGGCAATGCAAATACACTTACTCGATCACTACCTAAGACGCTCACAGCCACAGCCGCAACAATAGCTGAATCCAGTCCCCCGGATAAGCCAATCGTCACACGAGAAAAACCACAACGGTTCATGTACTCACGAAGAGCAACGCGCATACCCTCAAAGCGAAGGTGGTGATCGCTTAGAAGCGCCGCACCCCCCTCATCTAATGAAATAATCTTATCGCTAGCTAAATAAGTTGCACGCGTTCTAGCGTTGCGAACAACCTTACACTGACCAATGTAGACTCTGCCATCATCTATAAACGCCTGTCCATCCACAAGGATATAGCTCGGTGGCAAAAGTGGTTCAAAAGTCTCTCCTAACGCCGCAGTTCTGTAGACCAAGGCGTACGGAAAGCCCTTTGCGACTGCATCAACGACAAATCCCCCTACAAACCCAGTCAAAGGTAAGGTAGAAATCTCGTCATTCAATATACTGAAGACCTGATAGCCTTCAGGCGAGCACACAGGCACAATCACTCTAACATCCGCGTGCTTTATCCCTCCAGCCAAACGCTTAAATGCCAGTTGCGTTCGTTTCCAAAGTGTTTCCTTGATATTTAAAGTATTTTCGATTGTGCCATTCATAAATTGAGCTGGCAAAATCACAGTGTCCCCTTTTTCATACATATGTGAGCGAACGTCTGCTACTAACGCGCGACAATTGTGATCTGGATCGAAAAGCTTATAACTTTGGGAACTTACATAGACTGTCATAATGTGGCAACTCATTGTGCAAAAACATAAACGGGTCGTGGCTCTGGGAGCCGCGACCCGATGGATTAAATCGTCAGTGTTGACTTAGCCTCGGAAAGCTGCTTCCAAAGCGGGAACCACTTGCTTTTTACGGCTCATGACGCCAGCCAACCAGATTTCACCACTCATATCCAAGCATTCCGGATCTAAACCAAAGCCGGCGATCACACGGTTGCAGTCATCAGAAACCAACAAGAGTTCGCTACCTTCTTTCATGATGTCGGTCAAAAGAAGCATCGCTGTGTGACGACCTTCTTCATTCTTGACAGCTGCCAACTCAGCCTTCAAGGCTTCCTTCATATCCTTAACCAAATCCAAGGAAATCAATTCCAATTGACCAACACCAACCTTGGCGCCATTCATATTGAAGTCCTTGAAGTCACGGAAAATTAAATCACGCGGAGACACGCCAGCGACGGAGCTCTTGGCGGTAAAGAGTTCCATACCGAGAGCATAGATGTCTTCAATACCAGCAATAGCTGCCAACTCACTTGCGACCTTCTTGTCTTCTTCCGTGCACGTCGGGCTCTTAAAGATTACCGTATCAGAAAGAATGGCACAAAGCATAGCGCCAGCAATATTGGCAGGGATCTTATAGCCCATGTAATCGTACATGCGCTTAAGGATCGTGTTGGTGCAACCAACTGTCCAAATAATGCATTCCAACGGAGAAGTACTTGTCACATCACCCAACTTATGGTGGTCAACAATACCCTTTAAGTTGCATTGATCGATGTCTGCAGGGGCTTGAGCCTTATCGGAGAAGTCAACCAAATAAACATCTTTACCAGCGACAGAGTCGACAACTTCAGGAGCCGTCAAACCAAAACGATTCAAAATAAAGGCCGTTTCAGGAGAGGGTGTGCCTTGAGCAACAGCAACAACATCCAAACCACGTTGCTTGTAAAGATCAGCACAAGCAATGGCAGAAATAATACTATCGGAGTCAGGATTCTTATGACCTAAAACATAAGCAGACATGTTCTCACTATCCTATAAGTAAATTTTTAAATAATTAATTTTAGCAATAACTAGGATCCAAGCTGTAAAAGATGTTCTACAGCTTGTAAAACTTCATCATCTCGAGTGGATATTAATCCAACGTTTTTAAAACCCACCTCTTCAAGCATCGCCTTAGGACGCGGGTGAATCGTTAATACAAAAGCTCTTTGAAGCCATTCTCGAGCACCAGCCACACCCTTTACAGCATGCAACAAAACGCCAACTGCATCGGTCCCTGTTAAATAGATAATGGGAGCTGGACCGTTAACCGCCTTCTGTAATTCAATCGTTTGATCGGTATCTAATTCTAACGGTGCACGTTGGTAAGCCGGCAACACTTCTACGTCTGTTCCGTGAGCTATCAACTGTTCCTTGAGCCACTCTCGCCCCACTTGACCGCGAACAATCAAAACGCGAGACGGAAAGCCACGATGCTTTAAGAGCTCAAACAGCTTTTCAGAACCTGAGTCAACCGTGTCACCTTCAGGATATAAGACTTTTGTATCTTCGCCCCAGGCCGCACGAATCACACGAGCGGTACTTGCCCCTAGCGTTGCCAATTCAATATGTTTTGGCCAACGAGACACATAAACAGCACTGGCTGCTACGGCTGTAGGACTTGCCAATAACACCATATCAAAACTGGACAAATCCGACAGACGCTCTTGAACTCGCTCTGGATCCGATGGCGGAACAATCGTAAACGCCGGCCATCTCCATACGCGAAATCCATTTCGATTTAAACGGTCCCCCAAACGATCATTGGCAGCACCGGGTCGCATCAAAATAATAGGACGTTGATATCGAAGCATTTATTAAAACTCAACCAAAACCCATATCACCAATGCCTTCGTACTTGCATTCATTATGCTGATAGTCGGAGGCCCATGATGACAAGTCTCAATTACGTAAGATTCCCTGCAATCCTCGACAATTTGTCGAAAATTTAACTTGAATTTTTCATTTTACCAGATATTAAATTCTCATTTTCACCTTAACCACTGCTTAAACCAATGATTCCTAACAAAAAAATAGGTTAAGAAATAATCATTAATCATTAGATAGTTTGTCAAAAATATCTGTACAATGTGGTTTTTAAAAACCTTGATAAAAACGAGTATAAAAATGTCTCAAGTTGCTACCGAACATTTGGATCCGTTAGCCCAAAAGAAAAAGGCCTGGTCGGGTCGTTTCTCCGAACCGGTCGCAGATTTTGTTTTACGTTATACCGCTAGCGTTGACTTTGATAAGCGCATGGCCATGGCTGATATCGCAGGCTCCATCGCTCACGCCACTATGATGAATCACGTGGGTGTTTTGTCTGATACTGATTTAGCAGACATCAAACGCGGTATGGCTCAAATTGTTGAAGAAATTCAATCCAATACCTTCGAGTGGAAGTTAGAACTCGAAGACGTGCACTTAAATATTGAAGCTCGCCTAACCCAATTGGTTGGCGATGCTGGTAAGCGCTTACACACGGGCCGCTCTCGTAATGACCAAGTTACGACCGATACCCGTCTTTATTTGCGTGAAGAAATTGACACGATTATTCATTTATTGAGTGACCTCCAGGAAGTTCTCGTCACCAAGGCTAAGGCCGAAGCTGAAACCATCATGCCGGGCTTTACCCACATGCAAGTGGCCCAACCTGTCACACTAGGCCATCATTTATTAGCCTACGTTGAGATGTTTGAACGTGACCGTAGCCGCATGATCGACTTGCGCCGTCGTGTCAATCAGTGCCCGTTAGGTGCTGCAGCCTTAGCTGGTACAACATACCCGATCGACCGAGAGTTTACGGCTAAGTTACTTGGCTTTGAAAGCGTTATGCAAAACTCTTTGGACGCTGTCAGTGACCGTGACTTCAGCATTGAGTTTACGTCTGCTGCATCTTTGATCATGATGCATATTTCACGCTTATCTGAAGAATTGATCTATTGGATGAGCCAACGCTTTAAGTTCATGATGTTGCCCGATCGATTCACGACGGGTTCTTCCATCATGCCGCAAAAGAAAAATCCGGACGTTGCAGAAACGGCCCGTGGTAAAGCCGGTCGCGTTGTTGGTGATTTGATCTCCTTGACCGTTTTGATGAAGGGCTTGCCCTTGGCTTACGCAAAAGATACGCAAGAAGACAAGGAACCGATTTTTGACGCCTTAGATACGGTTAAGGATACGTTGCGTGCGTTCATTGAAATGATGCCGGGCGTCGAACCCAACCGCGAAGAAATGCTTCGTGCTGCTCAAGCTGGCTACCCGACCGCAACCGACTTAGCTGACTACCTCACAAAGAAGGGCTTGCCTTTCCGTGAGTCTCACGATGTTGTTGGTAGTGTTGTCCGTTTGGCTCAAGATCGTGATTGCGACTTGGCAGATCTTTCCTTGGAAGATTTACAAAGCTTCTCTAGCTTAATTGAAGCCGACGTTTACGAAAAGGCACTTAAGCTTGAAGCCAGCATCGCCGCTCGTGATCACATCGGTGGCACGGCGCCCAATCAAGTTCGTCGCCAAGTGGCTCGTTGGGAAGAAACGTTTGCTCAACGTCACCAAGAAGTGCCGCACAAGACTTTGGTGGAAATGACGAAGTAATAGGTTTGTACCAACCTTAAAAGAAACTGGGGGCTGAAATCTCGGCCCCCTTTTCTTTACGTAAAAAAGAAATCGCTAAACACAAAGATCGATAAACTTAAAGTGCTCAACATCAAATAACCCTTTATCAGTCATTCTTATCTTGGGTATCACCGGTAAAGACATGAATGCTAATGTCATCACAGGTTCAACGCCATCACAAAAATTAAACGCCTCTTGTGCCACTTCATAAAGCGTACTTTGCCCCTGAATCACCTCGACACTCGTTCTATCGCTCATTAAGCCAGCTATCGGCAGCGCAAACGACGCAATCACCTGATGATGCTTTACAACAACCATACCTCCACCCATCGCTTTGAGCGTATCGTGTGCTAGCAACATGTCTTCATCATTTCCTCCAGCAATCACGACATTGTGACTATCATGAGCAATGGTTGTTGCAATCGCTCCATCCATCAACGATCCCGGCTGAATGTAGTTTTGCAATACCCCTAATCCTATTGTTCCTTTTTCGTGATGACGTTCTATTACAGCAATCTTGACAAGGCCTGGGTAGTCCTTTGCATCAAACGCCACCTCTGAAGAGCAGATCTTCTGACGACCAACTTCCGTTAAAATTTGCTCTGGTAATACTTTAATGGTTCGGATTGAACTGCCATGCAATTCAATCTTGAAATTCTCTAGCTTAAGCGGAGCTGTCTTTACTGACGACAATACGCTTTCAGATTGATAAAGTTCTTTTGTTGGCGCCAAAATCACTCCATTTCGCGCTACCCGTTTCCCCCTTAAGAAAACCTCTAAGACCTCGAAGTCTGTCAAAGTTTTAACAACCGCAAAGTCAGCTCGGTAGCCTGGCGCAATAGCACCAATGTTCTTTAACCCGTAATGACGGGCCGCATAAAGCGTTGCCATACGAAGAGCTGTCATTGGTGACAGTCCTGCTTTAACAGCCATCCTCAAATGTTTTTCAATATGACCACGCGTTTCAATATCGGTTGGATTGGCATCATCAGTACAGAACAAACACAAATGAGCATTTTGATCAGTTACGCCTTGAATGAGCGCTGCAAAATTTCTTGCGGCAGAGCCCTCACGAATATTTACAGCAATACCCCTTCGAATTCGCTCCTGCATTTCTTTGACTGTCGCACACTCATGATCACTTCCTATACCAGCAACTGCACACGCAGACAATGCACTCCCACTAACCATTGGCGCATGGCCATCAATCGCGACGCCTGCTTCTTTAGCATCAAAAAGCTTTTGCAATAAATCCCGATCTTGTTGTAAAACTCCTGGAATATTCATCACTTCTGCTAGTCCTTGAACTTTAGGTTGAGCATAAAAGGGACGAAGATCCTGTGCCATTAAAGTTGCACCTGAATTCTCAAACGGCGTTGCTGGAACACATGACGGTAACATAAAGCGAATATCCAATGGGGTATTTGCTGCAGCCTTTAACATGTACTCAATGCCCTTGGTGCCAGCAACATTGGCAATTTCGTGGGGATCAGCAATAACAACACCAGTTCCATGGGGCACAACAAGATCGCTAAATCGCTCCGGACTTAGCATTGAGGATTCAATGTGAACATGAGTATCGATAAACGCCGGGAGTAAATAAGCACCATCTAAATCAATCGTTTTTTGTGCTAAGCGTGAAGCTTTAGGGACGCAATCGACCACTTGACCATTAGAGACTAATACATCAACGTTTTGAAGGAATTCTCCACTAAAGACATCCGCTACAACCGCGTTGGTAAAGCAAATTTGAGGTAACTCTTGCCCTTGAGCAATACTAATTGCTTTTTGAAATGCATTAAAACTTGTCATACCCGAACCTTTTTGAAAATCATGTGTGTATCTTAGCTTTTTGCAACGAAGCCGTTGAGAGCTTTTTGTAACAATCCAAATTTCTAGGTAATTCAGCTCAAGACAATTGAGAAAAATAGGACGACAATAAAATACATCTTTTGTGAGTATCTACAGTCAATACCCCTTGCCTAAAGGCAGAGGCTTGAAAAATCCCTGACTGACTAGCGTCAGAGATCTTCTTTGGAAGGTGAACTACGTTGGATTGGAATGTATAGGCACCGTGGGATGTTCATCCTAGTTCCACGCTCTGCGGTCTGTGATTAAAAGCTCTGAGAGGTAGGAGCGGTGTTGCAGACAAGAAACCCATTCCAACATTGGCGAAGGATGTTAACCGGTTTTAGACCGTGTAAGCGGAACCTGTGGGTATCCGCAAACCCCTTCTCTAAAAGAGAAGAACCTTTTTAACCGAATTGAGAATGGAGAACAGCGCTTCCACCCCTATCTAAAGATAGAGGTTTCCGCGCCTAAATATCTATGACAACATTCTTTAACGACAAACTTCTACAACAAGTGCCAACACAAGTTGACACTGTTTGTGTTTGTCACCATCACCACCATTACAACTATCTTCAGGAGCGGAGATAGCGCTTGGTGCTATAAAAAGAATTCCACAACCGCCCTGAAGATAAAACTTCAGGGCGGTTTTTTATTAACCTTAATCTATTGGAAATACAACATGGCCATCTATCTAAAAGAGCGACATTGATAGCGATGAAACTGGTTCTTCAGAGCCCCTTATCTGAAAACGTTCTCGGCACGTTAAGACCGACATTTCACAACAACAAAAAAGAGTTTCATCATGCAATCTTTTATTAACTGGCTCTATGAAATCGTTTGGAACCCTGGCCTCGTTTATCTTTGCTTGGCCGTTGGTATTTTTTTCACACTCCGCACTCGCGCTGTACAACTTCGAGGATTTAAAGAAGCACTTCGCCTTATTTTCCAAAAGGATAAGGGTGAAGCTGGTGTTAGTTCCCTTCAAGCTTTATGCATGACTTTAGCTGGTCGTGTGGGCACCGGTAATATTGCTGGCGTTGCAACAGCCATTTGTTTTGGTGGCCCAGGTTCCATTTTTTGGATGTGGCTCGTCGCCCTTTTAGGAGCCTCCTCTGCCTTTATCGAATCGACATTGGGTCAAATTTACAAAGAAAAAATCAATGGTGAATATCGTGGTTCTCCTGCCTTTTACTTTGAAAAAGGACTTGGTTCCCCAACTTTTGGCATGATTTTTGCCATCATTACGATTGCCTCTATCGGCTTTTTCATGCCTGGCGTTCAGTCCAATTCGATTGCCAATGCCATGACAAATGCCTTTGATTTGGATCCCATTATCACAGCCTGTGGCGTGATCACGTTGCTATCTTTCGTAATCTTTGGGGGCGTAAAGCGAATTGGTAAATTTGCCGCGATTGTTGTTCCCTTCATGGCCCAAGCCTACCTTGTTATTGCGCTAGTTATTATGGGGCTCAGCATCGACCTGATTCCGTCCATGTTTAAATTAATCATTGATAGCGCCTTCGGTCGTGACGCTGTCTTTGGCGCCATGATTGGCTCTGCCATCCAATGGGGTGTAATGCGAGGGGTTTATTCCAATGAAGCCGGTCAAGGCACTGCCGTACACGCCTCTAGCGCTGCCAACGTATCACACCCTGTAAAACAAGGCCTTGTTCAATGTTTCTCTGTTTTTATTGATACGCTTTTAGTTTGTTCTTGCACCGCGTTCATTATTTTGATTACGGGTTGCTACAACGTCGTTGATCCTACTAATGGCACGAGCCTTGTTTATAAGGGCCTTGCAAGCATGGTTGAAGTGGGCCCTGCCTATACACAACTTGCTGTAGAAAAAATGCTTCCTGGCTACGGCGCAGCTTTCGTTGCTATTGCCTTGCTCTTTTTTGCCTTTACCACTTTGATCGCCTACTTTTACATTGTGGACACCTCCGTTGCGTATCTCAACCGACGCTTGAAAACTCAATGGTTGCGTCCCCTTTTGGCTTTCTGTTTATTGGCTAGTGCTGCTTATGGTGTTTTTAAACCTGCCGTCATGGTCTGGCAAATGGGGGATATTGGTGTTGGGATCATGGCTTGGCTCAATATCATTGTTATCGTCCTATTGCAAAAGCCAGCTCTTAAAGCATTAGCAGATTATGAGGCTCAACGCGCCGCTGGCCTAGAGCCCGTGTTTCATCCTGAACGCTTAGGCATTACGAATGCTGGTTACTGGAACGGTAATCGAGCCGAAACGAATCTCGAGCTCGAAAATGAAGATGATCCTAGCAATATCATGCTTCGAGATACAAAAGAAAGTGGTAATCGTAGCTTTTTGGATGACAGACAATTAATGGATCAATAGTCTTTAACTCAATCACTTTTCACTTCTAACGGCCCACTAGGGCCGTTTTTTTGACTTGAAACTAGCATTAGGGGCGTGTTTACCTCTACCTCTATCCCAATTCAAAACCAAACTACTAAAATAGTTAGGTTATTTAAACGATCCTTATGGAGAGATCATGCAAACTCAAATTGATCCGAAGAAAGTTTGGCGTGCTAGCGCCAGTGAAACAGCTAACCGCCTAACCACAGCAACGGTCGAGGAATTCTTAAAATTCTGTAAAGTTCCACGTCCCGGCTTTCACACAGAAAAGGCTTTAGCCTACTTCCAAGCTTTTGCTGATGCTCATGGTTTCAAACACTATCGCGACGACTACGGCAACTTCTGGATGGATATTCCTGCTACAGAAGGTTATGAAAACTATCCTAAAGTTATTCTTCAAGCCCACATGGACATGGTGTGTGTTGCTACGTCCGATAACAAGATCGACTTCAATAACGAAGGTATTACTGCCATCATCAACGGCGACCGCATGACCGCCGACCGCACCTCTTTGGGGGCTGATAATGGTATCGGTGTTGCTGCTGGCTTGGCTCTTGCCATTGGCGATGAAGCCCATGGTCCGTTACGCTGCTTGTTCACCGCTGACGAAGATGTTGGTTTACATGGTGCTGCCGCTTTGGACCCTGCTGCTCTTGACTCTGACTTCTTGATCAACATTGACCTTGAAGAAGAAAATGAAGTTTGCTACTCCTGCGCAGGCAATTTACGTGCTTCCATGAAAAAGCAACTTGAAATGAAGCCGCTTTGTGAATGCCGTCGCGTTTTCCGTTTAACCGTTGACAACCTCATGGGTGGCCACTCGGGTATGGACATTCATCGCAATCGCTTAAGTGCCGGTATGGCCGTTATGACGATGCTCGATGAAGTGCAAAAAGCCTGTGGCAAGATTCGCTTTGTTGAAGTTAAGTGTGGTGCCGCATTTAATGCAATCAGTGCTAATGGTTCTGCCACATTTGCTGTAAAGGCTGACAAGGAAGAAGAAATGCGTGCAGCAGTTGCTGCTACGCAAGCACGTTTAGCAGAACAATTCCCCCTTGAAAAGATGACGGTTGAATTAACCGCTGTTGAATCTAACGGTTTATTGGCTACGACGGGTGAAGAGTCTGCTAACTTAATCGCACTTGTGAAGTATTTACCTCAAGGTGTTTTGGCCATGAGCCCAAAGATTGAAGGCTTGGTTCAAACCTCCTCCAATACCGGCATTTTGCAAATGGTCGATGGCGCCTGCGAAGTGGGTACGAGCTCTCGCTCTTGCGTCACGGCTGACGTTGATAAACTTGAGGCTGACTTTACTGCTGAAGCTGCCAAGTACGGCTACAGCTTAACAGTCATGAGTAAGTATCCTGGCTGGGATGGCGATCCGGACTCTCCCCTTTTGAAGCTTTCCGAGGAAGGCTACAAGAAGATCGGTGTTGAAGCTCGCCTCGTTGCTATCCACGCTGGTCTCGAACCCTCTTGGTTCTCTTCTAAGCGAGAAGGCATGCAAATGATTTGCTTAGGCCCGACCATCAAGGGCGCTCACACAACGGAAGAAACGTTGTACATTGATACCCTTGCTCCCACAATGGATGTCATTCTCTACTGCTTACATAACGTTAATAAGCTTTAATTGCAAAATATGGGAGAGTTTAGCTCTCCCACAGCAGTGAAAAAGGGACTCAAATTTGAGTCCCTTTCTTTTGACAGACCGGTCCTTAATGCTGAACCATTCGCTCAAAAATCATAATGATGACAAGAAGCGCAACGATCGGAATTAAATAAAAAAGACCCGGTACTAGAAAAGCGTAGTACCAAAGATGACTGTATTCCGTCGTTTGAAGGGTCGCAACGATCTCAAACGTGATATGACCTAAGCCAATGTGAACTACCTCTGAATAAATTCAGAGGCTTCATGGGACCTGACTGAATCGGT